>Ga0075122_10001549_pt1 | contig 16294 bp, 28 predicted proteins | sample AntAceMetag02UKB_FD_69790 | JGI IMG/M metagenome (GOLD analysis project Ga0075122, IMG submission 69790) | Saline lake microbial communities from Ace Lake, Antarctica - Antarctic Ace Lake Metagenome 02UKB | ecosystem: Environmental > Aquatic > Non-marine Saline and Alkaline > Saline | place... | reverse complement strand
TTTTTTCTGTTCCTTACTGTCTTTTTAATCTTTCCGGGTCCCCTTCTTCTCTTTCTCTTCACAGTTTTTCTACGGCCCTTAGGCGGCTTAATTCTTATAGCCCCTTCCTGGACAAGATCTTTTATGTCCTGTTTCGTAATAGCTTCTTTAATTTCTTCAAGTCTCGATCTAGTAAAAACAAGTTTTTCTTTTCCAACACCAAGAGTTCTTGCAGCTAGTTCTCGTTTTTTACGCAAATTCATTTTTTATCTCCTTTAACTTTTTCTTCCTTTTTCACTTCCGGAATTTTCAAGTTTTTATTTATCTTTGAGTTCTTCAATTTTATTCCTTGCTTCTCCGCTTCTTTAACAATCTCTAATTTTTTCTTTCCACCAACTTTCCCGATGAATCCAACTTGCCCTGTTCCAATCTTTCCCAGATCAGAAACATTCTTAATCATAAAAAGTTCTTTTCCATCAACCTTTCCACGTTTATCTTTTGAATTACCATATCCAATACTTACAACTCTTGGTTTACCTTTTTGCTTGTCCTTCATTTTGTTATGTCTTCCTTTCGGTGCATTCCATTTCTGATTTTTCTTTCTCTTGAATTTCTTCAATTTAATATCTCTACGTAAAAATTTTATTCTAGCCATTTTATATTTCCCCCGAAGGTTTGTGTGTTATGAAAATACCATCCTGAAAGACCCTTCTATCTTTACCGCGGATTTTAGTGGCAATCTCCAAATTTGCAGCTGTTTGGCCTGCGGCCTCTTTATCAACAGAGGTGACGATTATGATTTCTTTTTGAATGTCAACTTCAGCATTCTCATTAATTGTTGATTCTCTCGCGACTTTCTCTCCCAAGAAATTGCTTATACCAATTTTTTTGCCCTCGGCTTTTACGGTAATAGGAAAATGGTTGAAGCATATTTTCAATTTGTATTCATACTTTTCCTGAACCCCTCCAAACATATTTTTTAGGTGTGCAATAATAGTATTCATCATTTTCTTTTCTCGTTTTGTGGCCCTATCACAGCCAATTTCTATTTTTGAATCTTTTTTCTCAATCTTTAACTTTCCGAAATTAAATTCTTTCTTGTTTTCCCCTTCAGGGCCTTTAACACTTACAAGATTTCCTTCTATAGAAACTTCAACGCCTCCAGGAATTTCAACTTCTGTGAATAATTTCTGTTTCATTTTATAAAAAATCTCCCTTTTGGAAAATGCATAAAATTTTTAATTTTTTCATCAGTAAAAGTAAGCTATTAAGCATCCCCCGATATTTTCTTGTTGAGCTTCTTCGTGCGTCATCAAACCTTTACTTGTTGAGACTACCAAAGTCCCAAGGTTTCTTGCAGGAAGATATCTTCTTCTGTAATTTTCAATTTGTTCTTTGCTAACTTTAAATCTTGGTTTCACCGATTTACAATCTTTCAAATCACCGATTACAACTTCTACAGATTTTTCCTGGGGATTTATTTTATATCTTTTAACAGCACCTTTCTGTTTCATAATCTTCAAGACTTCTATAAGTAAGTTTGAGATGAGGGTAATTTTTACAGATTCCTTTCTAGCTCTGTTGGCATTTTTTATCATATTCAACCCATCAGCAACGACATCATGTGACATTTTTATTTTTTCTCCTTATTTAATTATGAATATTTTTTAAATCCAATCTCTTCAGCGATTTCTCTGAAACAATGACGGCATAAATTTAATCCGTAACTTGAAACACGCGCCCCGAATCTTCCGCACCGTTCGCATTTTTGAGCAGCCACACCGAACTTTCTTTTCTTTGGTCTGCAATGCTTCAAAAACTTCTCTCTTATCGCTGGCTTCTTCCCAAGTTGCTTCAAAATCTTTTTCCAATCACTTGCAGTCATTTTAAGCGAACTCCGTTTCGAAATTGTCTTCCATAAATTTAATTATTTCTTCTTTAGAGACAGATTGCCTCTTTGAAAATTTCCCACGCTTTATCTTTTTGAGTTTTACTCTTCTCCCACTTCTTTTGAAAACGACTGTTACATCTAATCCCATGATTCCAATATCTCTTTGATATTCCATTCCGGCAATCTCGATATACTCTGCGATTCCAAATGAAAAATGGTCTGCAACAATTTGCTTTTCTTTCAGGAGATTATCTTTAGCACCTAACAATTTACGCAAAATATCCTCGGGATCCTTCCTTATTGTTACAACAGCCCCAATTTCAAGCCCTGGCCTAACTCCAAGAGAAGGAATCCTTTTTGTTGATCTCGTTTTCATCGGAGTCCTATTTGTTATCAATTTAAGTAAGGCAACAGCCTTGTCCAACTCTTCTCCGTTAGCACCCATGCTTAATACAACTTTATCTATCTTTATTGTTCTCATAATATTTTCTTTGATTTCTTTTGCGGATTTCTTTATTTCTTCAGCCATTTTATTTTATAACTATAACCTGTTTAATTAAGACTTCAACTTCCTTTTCTGCTATTTTTACCATTACCATTTTTCTATCTTTTTCTATGGCTTTTATCTCTCCTGTTTTGCCGGTATGTTTTCCCTCAAAGACCAAGACTTTTGAGCCTTTATCCATAGGAAGATATTCTTCAATTTTCTTTTTTTCAACATCAATCACAGCAGAATCTCCGATGTTATATTTTTCTTTTGAATCCAGGAGATAGTTTCTTCCATCTTCCAAATTAATCTGGATTTTTTTCCCTTTCAAGATCTTTTTATCAATGACCTTAGCAATCTTTTTACCGGCCTCGGCATCTTTGATCTCTTCAAAACCAAATCTTCCAGATTCTAAAATAACTAATTTATATGATTTTTTCACAGGAACCAAACTGACATTATCGAAGAGAGTTAGAGCTTCCCGCACGTCTCTTGCTTTTCTTTTATTTATCAAAATATTTCCTTCAGAAATCGCTTTCTTAACTTCCTTTTTAGTCTTCGCAACCACCAGCATATCTCTTAAACCAACAAGCAAAGGAATTCCTTTCTCGATGCTCCCTTTGGGCCTAACTACAAAAGTATTACCCTTTCTATGAAGCGGCCAGATTTTCGGAACTTTTTGTCTTTTTAAATGTGCCATTTTATTTCTTCTTAATTTCCTTATTTAATTCCTTTTGGGTTTCCTTTTTAACTTCTTCCCTTTTCCCCAATTTTCTTTTTTTATCCTCAGTGTTCAGTTCTAGTATCTGCAAGTTTGAAGCTTTAATAGGAACATTCACACTTGAACCATCAAGTTTTTTCCTTTGAACATTTTCCATATAAATTTTCCCCAGCTTTATTTTAACTTCAACAACCTTTCCAGATTTTCCTTTGTAACTTCCACGCATAACTTTAACCTTGTCACCTTTTCTAACTGGAACGTTTCTCGTTTTGTGTTTTTCTCTGAGAGTTTTTACAAGGTTCACACTAAGGAACTTTCTTTTAATATGTAATGGGGCATTAGCTAGATATTTCCTCTGTTTCCGAGGTTGTTTACTCGCTTTCCAGTGTTTTGAAAATTTCTTTTTCATTTTATGCTGTGGATGATCGTTGTTTTAATTCATTTTCAACCCACTCTAATCCTTGGGTTGTTGCAAGACGAGAAACCCCGAGCGTATCCAGTTCCCGAGATTCTAAAAATAACTTTCTTGCTAATCCATAAGCTTCCCTATTTAAAGCGGACCCTGCCAATTTTAGTAGTTGATATGCTCTATTCATTTTAGTATACTATTGATGCAATCTTTGCAACTTGAGGCCATCTTTCCATGATCTCTCTCGCGATTGCTCCTTTAATTTGTGTTCCTTTCGGATTACCTTTTTCGTCTTTCAATATAGCCACAGCATTATCCTGGAAGGCTATTCTTTCTCCAGTCAATCTTCTGAAAGATTTTTTCTGTCTTATAACAACCGCATCAAAAACTTTCCCTTTCATATCTGGAATTCCTTTCTTCACAGAGACTTTAACCCAATCGCCAATCTTCGCACGATTTTGTTGGCCTTTCTTTCCCTTACCTTTTTTAATTCCAGTTATTTTTACTATCTTAGCCCCACTATTATCACTTGAGACCATCTTAGCCCCGATATTTAATCCAGCTGTTGTTCTTGCACTTACTGCTTTCATTGTTTATCCTCGCCAGTATTTACTTTTTCAGCGTCTTTAACTTTTTCAATAACTACAAAATGTATAATCTTACTTAATGGACGACATTCTTGTATCTTGATGTGGTCTCCAATATTAATCTGGTCTGCCATACAGTCTGGAAGTCTTGCGTGAATTTTGGTCCTTGATTTTGAGAATCTTTCATATTTTTTCACGTAAACATCTCTATCAAATTCAATTGTTATTTTCTTTGGATGTTTTCTAATAACTTTTCCTTGGAAGATTCTTCCTCGCGCTTTCAAATTTCCGTGGAAAGGACATTTAGGATCTTCGCATTTTTTCATTTCAGCTTTAGCTACCTTTGTGTTTTCTTTCTTTTCCACTTTTGCTCCTGTTTTTTTCTTTTCCATTTTGTTTTTGTGTGTGTTTATTACCCTCTGAGCCTGGGTGCGGCGAAGGGGGTAATGTATAAGAATTTCCTGAAGGAAATTCTTTTCATGCTTCGATAGATTCTTCGCCGAATCCCATCTCGACCAAGAGACCTTTTATCTTTCCTTTGTGGTCTCCTTGAAGTTCAATCTTCCCGCCTTCGGGGTAGAAAGTCCCTCCACAAGCCAGCTTGTTTTTCAGGTCCTTAGCTGTTTGCTTGATGTCGACTCCTTGGTCGAAGCCTGTAACAACAGTAACTATCTTACCGTATCGCTTACGGTCTGTTGTCACTTGTATCTTTTGTGAACCTTTTGCGATTTGTTCACAAACACATGCTTGCTGTGGCAAGCCACACTTTGGGCATATTTCCATATTCATTTATTGAATGTGAGTATCTTTGCGATAGTTTTTTTAATTTCTTTTGTCTTCCCACTTCCGCTACCTTTAGCTGAACTTACATTGGACTTAATCAATTCCATTTCTAATTCTTTAAATTTCTTTTCCCTTTCCTTTGCGTCCATTTTTTTTATATCTGCGATTTTCATTTTTCAGCCTTCCTTTTTGTTTTCTTCTTTTTCTTTGCAGGAGTTTCTTCATTTTTCATCCCTTCAACATTTTTATTAAGTTTCTCAAAAAGTTCGTCATCAAGAGGGATTCTATCCTTCAATTTTGCATCTGGCCTTAATATACTAACTTTGATTCCGACAGTTCCCGGTTTTGTTTGAGCCGTAGAATGTGCAACATCAACAACATTCGCGCTTTCCCCAGTTTTCTTTAGGTATCCTTGAGCGAATCTCCACGACTTTGCTCTTGAACTAGGAAGTTTTCCATTCAATCGAAGTTCTACTCCCAAAGCTCCAGCTTCAACGATTCTTTGCAAAGTTTTATATGCAATAACTTTAAATCTAATTGGGCCAAATCTCTCAAGACTCAGGGCAATTTCATCTGCCATGAGCTGCGCATCCAATTCTTGAACTTTTATCTCATCGATTTCTATGTGAACATTTTCGAAATGGAAAACTCTTTTCAAAACTTGAGTTAGTTCATTGATTGTTTCTCCGCCTCGGCCGATAACCAATCCGGGTTTTGCTGTAGATATAATAACTTTTTCTCCAACAGGAGTGTATTCTATTCTTACCCTGCTAACTTTACCCTTTCCCAAATTAGTTTTGATATAATTCTTCATAGCGAATTCTTCTTTCTTAAATTTTACAACATTTCTTTCTTCCATATTATTTTTTCTCCTCACTGCTTTTCTTTTTATTTAGTTTTGATCTTGCAATTAATTTCACGTGCGCCCTTTTTCTTTTCACTCTTCCGAATTTTCCGAAAGGTCTTTGAGCTTTATTGATTATCGCTTCCGAGATAATTACTGGGTCTTGCAATTCATTAACTGCAACATTGCCTCTTAAACCTTTCAATAAGACTATGAACTCCTTGCTTGCGTTAATTGGAAATCTCCCACTTGAGATTCCTTTCCCGTGCCGATGGGGAATTTCTCCAGTCAAAGGAACCGGTTTTTTTAACAATATAACTTGCTCAAGATCTGCAATAGCTTTCTCAATTGATTTGCCTTTTATGAATTTACAAATTCCCTTTCCGGTCTTGTTTGAAATCGGAATACTTTTAGCATCAACTATAGCAGATGTTTTTTGAACTTTAGGTTTGGTAATAACTTTCTTTTTATCTTTTTCTTCAACTTTCTTATCTTCCTTTTTGTCTTTAGGAGCATCCCCTGCCTTTGGCGTCGGCATTTTTTTCTTTTCTTTTCCAGGTCCAACTGCATTTTTCTTCTGTTCAGTTTTTCCTTGTGGTTTTTCTGTATTCGGCATTTTGTTTTTATGCTTTACTCAAAGCTTTACTTCCTTTAGTTGCACCAACACCTGCAGCGCCGTGCTTTACTAATGATCTTGTAAGTGAAAATTCTCCAAATCGATGCCCGAGCATTTCAACAACAACCTCGAAAGGCTCGAATTTTCTTCCATTGTGAACGTGTAGTTTCATTCCAACCATCTCAGGGACGATAATGATGTGTCTTTTATGTGTTCTAATCGGTTTATTCTTTTCGATCTTTTTTCTTGCTCTAGTAAGAAAATCCTCGATCTCGCTGAATTGTCTCAAAAGAGTTCTTCTTTTTCTCGACTTAACATACTTTGCAAATTCTCGTACATCTAACTTTTTCAATTCTTCAAGAGAGATTCCTCTGTATTCGAATTCTTTCTTTCCGGATTTTATTTTTTTTGATTCCGCCATTTTATTTCGTTCCCCTGAAAATGGGGGATTTAAAATTTTTAATTTTATTAATTGCCATTTTATCTTTTCTTACCGGTCCTCCTTGGTCTCAATAGGCCAACTTTAGCCCCCGGAGGAGCATTTCTCTTCGCGATTTTTGGTTTAGGATTCTTTCCACGACCAGAACCGAAAGGGTGATCAATCGCATTGAATTTCAATGCAGACGTCCTAGGCCATAGTTTGTTTTTAGCTTTTTTAATGTGATGTTGCTTCCCCGCTTTCATAAGTGGTTTGTCCAATCTTCCCGCGCCAGCAATTTCTCCTATCACTGCCCTGCAAACTCCTTTGAATTTCTTCTCCTTTTTCGAGGGCATAACAAGGAAAATATCTCCCTCGATAATTCTATTCACCGTTGAAAAACTTCCAGCAGTTTTTATAAACTTTCCGCCATCGCCCGGACGAGATTCAATCATTGAAACCTTTGTTTTCACAGGGATATCTTTCAGAGCAGTTATATCCCCTTTGTTTTTCCCACCAAATTCAATCTCTTGTCCCTCATAGATTCCTTCAACAGCAGGAACGTAAAAAAGATTTCCAGAGGAATCTTTGATCTTAGCCAAAGGAGCACTATGTGCCTTTGAATTCAATAACAAAACAATTTTTCCTTTCCCAGAAAGATTTCTTGGGAATTGCATTTTGTAAATAAAAGATTTCTTAGGAACTCTATAACTAAAACTTCCTTTTCCACGAGCCTGTTGGATTATTCTCTTTCCCATCTTATATCATTCCCAACTTGGTTGCAATATCAATAGCCAAGTTCTCTGGTTTTAATTTAACGTAAGCATATTTCTTTCCTTTCTGAATGTGTGTCCGAACATTTTCAACTTTAACTTCAAAAGTTTCCTCAACTTTTTCCTTCAATTCATCCTTACTAACAATTTTAGGAATTTCAAATCCAAGAGTATTTTGAGACTCAAGCATCATGATTGCTTTTTCAGTTACTCTGGGTTTTAGCTGGATGAATTTTTTTCTCGCAGGTTTTTTCTCTACAACCTTTTCCTTCACTTTTGGTTTTTCTTTTTTCTCAGCCATTTTATTTGAAATTCTCCCCTATCTCTTTAATTGCTTTTTCAGTATAAACAACCAATCTTCCCAACCCGCCAGAAGCCAAGTCAGTTAAATTAAGCTCCCTTGCTTTTTTAACTTCGAATAATTTCGTTTTCAAAATTTCCTCATTACCAATAACTATCAACATTCCCGCCGATCTCTTGTATTTCCTTCCCCTAGATTTTCCTTTTGTCCCTCGGATAGATTTTTTCCTTTCAGCAACGCAATACAAATCTCCCAACATACTCTTCATTCCAGAAGCAAGTTGTTTAGTCTTCACAGAATTTTTCATCTCAATAACAAAAGGAACGCCCTCGACTTTTTTATCTGCAAGACAAGAATATTTTTCTTGCACCATCTTCGAATCTGCAGTTGCACTCAAGGCACTTTTAAGAGCAAGTACCTTTTCCTTTTTATTTATTCTTTTAATATTGATGTGAGAGATTGGAATCGGAGGATGCGCTCTTCTACCGCCTTTTGTATTCGGTGATTGTGCACCTTCCCATATAAATTGGCTACCTTTTCTCGAGGTTATTTTTCTCGGGACTCTGCTTGCCCCTCTTCCATAACCACTTTTCCAAACATGTCTTCTACGAACAAGTTGTCCACTTGCACTTGTGTTTTTTCCTGCCATTGGATTCGGACCATAGGGCTGTTGAATTTTCATTGTCTCAAGAACCTTAGCAACAATTTCTTCTTTTATAGGAGCAGAGAAGACTTTAGGCAATTCTGCCTGAGATTTCTTTTTCCCATTCAAATCATAAACTTCTATTTTTGTCATTTTATTCTGCGACCTCCTCGTCCGCTTCTTCTTTCCATTCTTTGTTAACTTTTTTCATTATTTCTGTTAATTCTTCCCCGAATTTTTCTTTCCATACGTTAACAGAATCGTCAATAAAATTTTTCTCTTCTCCAACATCCTTAGCTAGACCAATCCAGCTATTTCTGCTACTAATTTCCATTGCGATTTTCATCAAGTTTGTAATTTTTGTTTTCTCATCATTGTTGAATATCTTACTCTCGCCCATATTCAACAAGTTTTGTGGATTCGGCATGATCAAACTATGTAAATAAGCTGCCCATCCCTGGTAAGTTTCAACAATTCTTCCACAAAGTTGCCTAGAAAATTCTTCACTAACAAAACCTTTTTCCATAATTGCATCTTTCACGTAGAATATTTCATCCAGTTCTTCAAAGCTTGAACTAAAACCAAGTTTCTTTTTCTCAGCTTCAAATTTTTCTTTCAAATCTTTTAATGTATCTTCTGTCATTATCTTAACTCCACAAAGTCGTAATTCTTTTTTAATTGGGCTTTAGTCGGTCTCATCGCTCTTGTCAAAACAAGTTGTCTTTTTGAAGGGCCTTGAACGCTTCCAGCAACGACAACATAATCCGTTTTCACGTCTCCGAAATTTTTCAGACCTAAAATATTTTTTTCTCCGGATTTTCCAACATTAATTATTTTATTATTATAAATAACTCTTGTGTTCAAACCCATTTGTCCCATCATTGGAACTCTAAAAATAACTCTTGCAGGATGCCATGGGCCAAGACTTCCCGGCCTTCTCTGCCCTTTTTCCGATTTAGCAACTTTTAGATTTAAACCGAATCTCTTAACCGGCCCCTGAGTTCCTTTACCTTTTGTCAATCCTCGAAGATCAGTTAGTTCACCATCTTGGAAAAAATCAACAACGCTCAACTCTTTCACCAAATTTTCTTTAACAAAATTAAGTTTATCTTCTTTACTTCCAGCCAAGCCAATTTCAACGATGTCTGGAGTTTTTTTCAGGCCAGAACTTTTAACAACAGAATAAGCAACGATAGAAAGATTATCGTAATCTTCAGATTTCACGTCTTCAATTTTTTTAGTATAAGTTTTTGGAATTTTTATTTTTCTCTTAAGTTCTTTGTCGAGAGAATTAATGTTTAATATGTCAGAAATAGGAAGTTGGTCTTTATAGAATCGCACAGAGAGAATCTTCATATGCGGGCAAGAAAGAATTGTGCAGGGAATTGTCATCTTCCTTCCGGCGGTCATCGATTTTTCGGTGTTGTCCGTTAGATAAGCAGATTTCATCCCGGCCTTATAACATATAAAGCCCGACAAACCTTTTGCCTCAGAGGATAATTTAGAATTAATGTGGTTCCAGTTAACTCTAGGTAAAAACTTTTTAGCCCGTTTTCTTGGCCAAAATTGTAAACTTCCTTTCCTTGGTGATTTTCTTGTTGGCATTTTTTATTCCTGGTGTCCTTGAAAATGCCGGCTTGAAAATTTCCTTATTTTCATTGTTGGCATTTCTTATTGTATTTGTATAACTAGCGGTTAACATTTTATTTACCCTGGAATATATTTGCAAGAAAAATTAGGTTTATAAGCGTTTTGGTGGGAATCTTAATCGACGGCTTCGGTATCTCGGTGTTCATATCTCGGATGCATCTTATGGAATCGCCCATCAATAACTCTTTCGGGATTGGAACAGAGATATGCTTTTCCGCGGTTTTTATAGGGAAATCGGGGTTTTCCACGGATTTTATAATCAACTCTTCCATGTTCTTTTGTTGGTTCTAAACAGAGCTGATAGTAATCTCGACCCTCAAGTTCCAAAGTTCTTTCTACCTAGGCCACATCCAAATTGATTACATCGGGATCCATTGCACAAGGCAAGGAAACACCGCAAATTTCAGTCAAAAATTTAGCAAGACTTGCCTTGTCCACATTTTCTTTAATAATTCGGCTCATTCTTTATCCAAGCATCATGTATATTTAACCTTTTAGAATTATTATGGAGTAACTATTTTTTCAAGCAAATCCTTCAGCATCTTCATTAAACCTTGATTTCACCAAAGAATCAACAGTAGTCACCAATTCAGAATAAGTTTTACAATATCTGAATAAACCGCCGTCCAAAAGAACATCATATCCAAAATTATCCGACTCTTTAATCTCCAAATTCATTTTAAACTTTCATCTCAATTTCTTTTTCTATTTTCTGACCGTCAATCTCACCTGTTCTGACCAATTTTCCAACTCTAAAAGCATCTTCTCTCATTTTTTTGAAATCTCCAGATTTTTTAGATTCCTCGGGGATCTCAAGATTGTCTATAACAAAAGTATGACTCAACAAAACTTCTTTGAAATTAGGATTTTCGAAAACAAAATCTTCTGTAAAAGATTTATCTGTTGTTGTCAATCTGCAAAAATTAATCTTTGGTTTTTCATCTCCTTTCCCGGGCTTTCCAGATTTTGGAGCTTTAGGTTTTATTTTCAAGTCTGTTGCCCCGTCAGAAGTTTTGAAACTCAAAGCAAAAAAAGCCTTCGGCAAAGTGTCCATCATGCCCAAAATTTCTTCTTTTGAAAGTTCAGTATCTAAAAGATATCTTTTAACACCTTGAAATTGTTTCTTGTCCTTATATTCAACTCCCTCAGGCAAGTCACCAGTATAAACAATCGCCCCAGTAACTTGAACTCTCTCACCTTCAAATAACTTTTCAGCAACATCTCTGACAAGCCCATTTGCAAATTCTGCAGAAGTGTTTATTTTCCATTTCTTTGCTTGTTGCTTTGCTTGAATAAATGCTTTATTTTTGAATTCACCTTTAGAAAATTTTTGGAATTGCAAATGTGTATCTTCGTCGACTACATCATCGAAAATCTTTTTTATAAAATTCATGTCAACAAAAATTCAATGTTGTTTAAAAATGTTTCCAAACATTTCCAACTCACCAACAGATTTAAAAACTCCTTGCCCAAAATAAGTTTAGTCCTTTATTGGGCGTAAAATAAAATGGTTAATGGAATTGAAAGACCTTTGGATCTGCTGAACAACTCGAAAGAGAAAGAAGTTCTTGTTCAGTTGAAAGGAGACAGGCAATTTGTAGGAAAGCTTTTGGCTTTTGATATACATATAAACCTTGTCTTAGACAATGCAAAAGAAATGGTCGACGGTGAAGTGAAAAAAAACATCGGATTGACTTTTCTTCGAGGAGATACAATAATTTATATCTCTCCTGCATCAACAGCATCAAAGGAATAATAACAAAGCGTTTGTCGAATTGATTTCGCTACGGCAGGTTTCTTCAAGTAATTGAGGATAGTTGAGACTGGGATATATTCTCAATTACAACAATCTTTAATAACCTCGATTAATTTTAGTTAAAATGAAATATGGGGGTGTTGCTCGCATGAATGTTTTGTACAATAATGATCTGGTTTTGAAGATAACTTCTCAAGATTTGGATTTAGCCTCTTTAAATACCAGGACAACTTTGAAACTTTATAGGGATTTTATGAGATTTGGATTTGGAGAGGGTTATGCTTTAAGAGACCCTTCTATGTGGTTGGCGGTTCAAAATTTACAGCCCCCCACAAATCCGCGCCCAAGGCAATTATGGATACATAATCAGAAATTTGATTTGAGGAGGTTAAGTGAAGAAGAAATTACAGAAGTCAGAGCACAAGATGAAATTAAAAGGCAAAAACAAGACGAAGCAATGGCAAGAAGGTTACAAAGAAAAGGATTTTTACATAGAAACCCTTTACTAGCGAGATTAGATTATGCCTCAACTTCTTGATTCCCAATTCTATTCTTACAATTCCAAAACATCAAAGTCCCTAACCAATTCTGTTTTCTTAAAAACCTTTTTTGCCTCTGCCAAAATCTTCTCCGAAGATTTTTCATATCTCGGGCTCAAATGTGTAATAATCAATCTTTTCACTTTTGCTTTCTTCGCAATCTCAGAAGCTTGCTTTGAAGTTAGGTGCCCGTGTTCTTTAGCTAGCTTTTCTAAACTTTCTTCTAAAGTTGATTCAATAATTAATAAATCAGCGTCTTTAACAAATTTTGAAATCTTCGAATTGATACTTGTATCCAAAACAAAAGAGATCTTCCTACCTTTTTCAACATAAGTCAAGTTCTTTGACTTGAACTTTTTACCTTTGTAAACAACGTCCTTTCCTTGCGAAATTTTCTGCAATAAAGGCCCCGCAGGAATTTTAGATTTCTTTAATTTCTTTTTATCAATTCTGATCTTGTCTTTTATAACAAAAGAATATGCATTACATTTAGTACCGCCGTGGGTCATTTTCTCTGCTTCGAGATAAAAATCCTTATCCTCAAAGAACTTCCCAGATGAAACTTCTTTTGAATCAGCAGAAAATTTGAAAACCGGAACAAAGATCCCTATAAAGTTTTTAAGAAAGTCTTTAGTTCCAGGGGGTCCAAATATTTGCATTTCTCTGTTGTATCCACTTAAAACAAGAGTTTGAAAAAGTCCGGGCAATCCAAAAATATGGTCGCCGTGCCAATGAGTTATCAAAACCTTGTTTATCTTACAAGGATTAATTTTCGCTTTTCTCATTTGTCTTTGCGTTCCCTCTCCGCAATCAATAAGGATATTCTCTTGGTTATATGAAAGCAAGATACTCGTCGGATTCCTGTTCGCACTGGGCATGCTTCCCGCCGTTCCTAAGAAGGTTATTTTAACTTTTTCAGTCATAATTGGTAGAGGCGAGAAGGGTTTTTATGCTTGTCGGAAACTTTAAATACAATTCATTGGTGATATTTTCATGCCCGGGTAGCTCAGCCTGGATAGAGCGACTGCCTTCTAAGCAGTAGGTCGCAGGTTCGAATCCTGTCCCGGGCGTTTGCGCAGGTGGCACAGCGGCTACTGCTTTCGGTTGCAGCCCGGAAATTCCTGGGTTCGAGTCCCAGCCTGCGCTTTTATATTCAAGATGAAAAATGTAATAATTATTCCCGGGCTTGGTATTGATAAAAGAAAGAAGAGAGATTTTCAGAAGATGATTGATTATCTCTCAAAATATTTTAATGTTTATTTCTTCAATTGGTCTAGCGAATCTAAATTTAATGAAATAATCAATGAATTAAAGGATTTCATCAGGAGGAATAATATCAATAAACCTAATTTTGTAACCCACAGTTTTGGAGCAATTATCCTGAGACTTTTTTTAAATAGATTCAATACCAAAAAGGAGAGGATTGTTCAGACAGCGCCGATCAATAGCGGGGCAAAGATTCTCCAAAAAATGTCTGAATACAAATTAATAAAAAAGACCCGGATAGGAAGTGTTGTTGAAGATTTTTTAGAGAATAAGCAAGAGATATTCAAGATGAAGTTTAAAGGAGAAATAGGAATAATAGCTGGAACAAAAAGATTCCATTTTTTCAATCCAGATTCTTATCTCTTACCTTTTTTTGTTAATAATAAAGGTTCTGATAGCAAGGTTTTTTTAGAAGAAACAAAGCTGATAAATTCAAGAGATTTTATAAAGTTAAACTTGGCCCATAGAGAACTGGTTTCAAGCCCCGAAGTTTTTGAGCAGATAAAGAGTTTTATTATTAATGGGAAATTTTCACGTAAATAGTTTTTTGTAGTACCTAAACCCCCCTTAACCACTACATTACCCACCACACCCCAAAATTTATAAACTTATTTGTAGTGCCTATAACATGTTTGTAGTAAAAAAGAAGATCAACGATAAAGATTACTTTTATTTAAGAGAATCAAAAAGGATAGATGGCAAAGTAAAAGCAATAACCCTCGCTTATCTGGGGGCAAACAAGAAACAAGCCGAGGAGAAATCTAAAAAAATTATGAAAGATTTAAATAAGCAAAAAAATAAACAACAAAACATGGAAGAACAAAAAGAAGATAATGCAGTAGAAAAAACAAGCAATTCAACCGATGATGAAAAAGAGTTTGCTAGCTTCGTAAGTGAATCGGGTTTTATTTGGGGCCCAGAACCAGAAATTTATGGGGGGCTAGCGGGTTTTTATACATATGGTCCCTTAGGGAAATTATTAAAAAATAAAGTGGAGAATTCTGTAAGAAAAATTTTTAATGCAAACGGTTTGCGAGAATTGGAAGGGCCAACAGTTTTACCGGATGTTGTTTGGAAAGCTTCAGGACATTTAGAAACCTTCAAAGATAGAACAATTAAATGTTCAAAGTGTAAGGCTGTTTTCAGAGCGGATAAAATCATTGAAGAGAAATTTGATGTGGCGGCAGACGCATGGAGCAACGAAAAATTAATTAATTTTATTAATCAAAAGGATATTAAGTGTCCTTCTTGCAAAGGAAATTTCGAAAAAGCGATTGAAACACAAAGTTTGATGATGAAGACCAAAGTTGCTGGAGTGGAAGCCTCGCTGAGACCAGAAACTGCAACGGTCACTTATCTTCCCTATTTAAGATTTTATAATTATTTCAGGAAAAAATTACCTCTTGGAGTTTTCCAAATAGGTAAGGCCTATAGAAATGAGATCTCTCCAAGACAGAATGTATTAAGGGGAAGGGAATTTACTCAGGCAGAAGGCCAGATATTTGTTGATCCGAAGACAAAAAATGATTGGGAACAATTTCAGGAAATAAAAAAGGAGAAGCTTCCATTCTGGGATCACAAATCTCAAGACGCAGAAAAAGAACCGATTACGATTACTCTCGAAGAAGCGTTGAAAAAGAAATTCATTAAGAGTCAAGCATATGGGTGGTGCATTTGGTTAGCCTACCAACAATTTTTAGGTTTTGGAATTCCAAAAGAGAGAATTAGATTAAGACAACACCATCCCGACGAAAAAGCATTTTATGCTGACGACGCATGGGATATAGAAATAAAATTAAATAGTTTTGGATGGACAGAGTGTTGTGGGGTTCATGATAGAACGGATTATGATCTAAAGCAACATGCAAAATTTTCTGGGAAAAAATTAGAAGCCACAAGAGAAAATGGAGAAAAGTTTGTCCCCCACGTATTAGAAATTGCTTTTGGTACTGATAGGCCAACTTACACGCTGATTGATCTTTTTTATGACCGAAAATCTGAAGGAGAAGGAAAAACAATCTTTAGGGTCCCATATTCAATGGCACCTATAGCGGTTTCTATTTTTCCTTTGATGAAAAAACCAGAGTTGATTAAAGTTGCAAAGAAGATAAAAGAAAATCTTGAGAATGAAGTGGTTGTTGATTATGATGAATCTGGTTCTATTGGTAAGAGATACTTAAGATCTGCAATTGCAGGGACGCCTTTCGCAATAACAATAGATTTTGATTCCTTAAAAAACAGCGACGTCACCTTAAGAGATCGCGATTCTGAAAAACAAATTCGTGTAAAAATTTCTGAATTAAAAGAAATTTTGAGAAAATTAATAAATTCTGAAATAAAATTAGAAAACGCAGGGAAAATTGTAAAATAATATTCTTAATTTTTCCGTCGGCAAAGTTATCTTTTTATTTTTGAAAAATTTCAATTTCAATTTCACCGAAGAGTTTTTAAACAATTAATTCTTAGTATAACTAATTAAAAAGAGGTGTTTTTATAATGGCCGCAAAAAAGAAAAAAGCAGTTAAGAAGAAAGCTGTGAAAAAGAAAGCTGTGAAAAAGAAAGCTGTGAAAAAGAAAGCTGTGAAAAAGAAAGCTGTGAAAAAGAAAGCTGTGAAAAAGAAAGCTGTGAAA
>Ga0075122_10001548_pt1 | contig 16298 bp, 13 predicted proteins | sample AntAceMetag02UKB_FD_69790 | JGI IMG/M metagenome (GOLD analysis project Ga0075122, IMG submission 69790) | Saline lake microbial communities from Ace Lake, Antarctica - Antarctic Ace Lake Metagenome 02UKB | ecosystem: Environmental > Aquatic > Non-marine Saline and Alkaline > Saline | place... | reverse complement strand
GTTTATGATGATAATGGGGGAAAGTGGTATACCCGGCAATCTACGGGCGGTGACGTAAATTATACTTTTGGTTTTCCAGGAACAGTTCCGGCGGTAGGAGATTTTGATGGTGATAACATAAGTGATTTAGCGGTCTATAATGATGATGAGGGAAAGTGGCGTATCTTGCAATCCACGGGAGGTGAAATAACTTATACCTTTGGTTATTTGGGAACCTCTCCGGCGGTAGGAGATTTTGATGGTGATGGGATAGACGATTTTGCAGTCTATAATGATAACGGGGGAAAGTGGTATATCCTTCAATCTGAGGATGGTTACATAAATGATACTTTTGGTTATTTGGGAACAGTTCCGGCGGTAGGAGATTTTGATGGTGATGGGATAGACGATTTGGCGGTTTATCATGATGTTGGGGGAATGTGGTATATCTTTCAATCTTCAAATGGGACCGTGAGAACAGTACCTTTTGGTTATATGGGGACAGTTCCGGCGGTGGGAGATTTTGATGGTGATGGGATAGATGATTTGGCAGTTTATGATGATGATTTTGGAATGTGGTATATTTATCGATCCGAGGATGGTTTTCAAAATGTGTCTTATGGTTATGAAGGAACAGTTCCGGCGGTAGGAGATTTTGATGGGGATAACATAAGCGATTTAGCAGTTTATTGCAGCTCCAATTGCAGAGGTGATCCAGATTTTACTTGGTATATCTTTCAATCTTCAAAGGGACCAAGAAACGAAAAATTTGGTTATTTGGGGACAGTTCCGGCGGTAGGAGATTTTGATGGTGATGGGATAGATGATTTGGCAGTTTATGATGATGATTTTGGAATGTGGTATATCTGGCAATCTTCAAATGGGGTAGAGACAGAAACAATTTTTGGTCCTTGTGGTGATGGAATCATCGGTTTAGGAGAAGTATGTGATTGCGGAACTCCTTGGGATTGTACCTCATTTACTTTTACAGAAACATGCTGGAGTAAAGGATTTGCCGAGGAAGGAACTTTAGATTGCAATCAGCTTAATTGTCATTTCGACACTTCAGGATGTTCATGCACAAATCCATGTACTGTTGACAGTTCGCTTAACAAAACTTGTGAGGGAAATATTTCAATAGTAAAGACATGTGAAATGCAAGATATTGGTTGCCTTAATTGGTCTCTTTTCTCTGAAACTAATTGTACTGCAAGCGGAAAAAGTTGCAATCCTTTGCTGGGAACATGCGTTTACCCAGATGGGATAGACTTTTGTAGTAATTTTTTAATTCAGGAAGAATGTAATGCTTGCCCATTAAATGGAATTATTGCAACAAATACAGTGAATTTGAAGAATCTTGGTGAACCCAATTGCGGGGAATATGAACTAAGACTTATTAATGAGGTGCAATGTAATTATACAAGGGATTGTAAATGTGAATGGAATTCTTCTGGGGGGTGCGGGTATTTCTCAGAAGTGCGTAAAGTTAATATTATTTGTGGAACTAGCGGGGCGGTTAGATATCCAAATAGTTATGGAAAATGTTATTTTATTGACACTGTTCAAGGCAATTGTTCGGAAGGAGATGCTGTTGAAATCTCATGGACTGCTTGGATGAATTGGTCTGATAATAGTTATAGTTTTAGAGAAGCAACTGATGGGACGGCACCGTTTAATATTTCAAATCCTGCTGATAACGAAGAATGGATTAACACAACTGATGGAAAATATCATTACAATCCGGTTATGTCGAACGGAAAAAGATATGCAGATTCATGTCAAGAGGGTCAAAGAATCGCCCCTTGTCCGCAAAAAGTGAAGTTGCCTTTTTTCACATGGGTTAATTTCATTATGGCTTTAGGTGCTTTAGGAATTATATATTCTATCAGTTATTCATTTGAAAAATCAAAGAGAAAAAGCAAAGATATTATAAGTAAAAGTTTTCTTAATAAAAAATGAAAGGAAAAATGATGAACGAAAATAAATCTGGACAAGTCACCATCTTTGTGATAATCGGAATTATAATAATCGCCGCCGCTGTTTTAGTTTATATGTTTTTTCCTGAAATAAGTTTTGCTCTTGGAATTGGCCCACAAAATCCTCAAGAGTATATTCAAACTTGTTTGGAAGAAAATCTTAAAGAGGTAATAGAAAATGTTTCTCTTCAAGGAGGAAGTTCGAATCCCGAGAATTATTACCTTTATGATGACCACATGATAGAATATCTCTGTTATACTAATCAATATTATGTTCCTTGTGTCGTTCAAAAACCGATGTTGAAAAAATCTGTTGAGAATGAAATAATGGCAGGGATTTCTGAAACAGCAAGTGAATGTTTTGCGGACATGAAAAAGAGTTACGAGCGTCGGGGTTATAGTGTATCCATGAGTAGTGGAGAAAGTGAGATACAATTAGTTCCGGACAAGGTTATTGCAATTTTTAATAACGAGATTGTTTTGACAAAAGGAAGTAATTCCGAAAGATATGAATCTATTAAGGTTTTTATTGATATGAACCTCTATGAGCTAGTGAGTATAGCGACGAGCATTATGGCGATGGAATCTCGTTTTGGGGATTCTGAAACAACAGTTTACATGGATTATTATCACGACTTGAAAGTTGAGAAGAAAAAACAAAGCGATGGAACAACTGTTTATATTTTAAGTGAAAGATCTTCTGTTGTTGAAGATAGAGAAGAACCTGAAATTAAATTCCAATTCGCTTCTAGAAGTTATGCTTGGCCGGTTGGATACACAGGAGAAAGTGGATGATAATACAACAAAGATATACTGCCCGTGGAAAAATGGATAGGGAACTTTTTTACTCAGATATAAAACAAAGGGGGGAAGATTGCTTTAATACTGGTGGTGGGCGAAATAGAGAAAGAATGGGTGAGGAGGGGGTGAGATTTGTCTCATGTACTAGGCCTATTAATGCAACGAGAGAAGATGATTTAACTTATACACTTTATATAATTGGAGCAACTGTTCAAGTTAATCACCCTGAAACGGATTGTGCTGAATTAGTAGAGATAACTGCTAAAGACAGGGGGGAGGCATTAAGAGCAAAAGATATTCTAAGGAGTATTGTTTTTAATCCTGAATTGGAAGGAATGAAATTAGTGAGGGTAGGAAAATGAAAATTAAAAATTTGATATTTATTATTTTTGGAATTTTGTTCTTAACAGCTTCGCTTAGTTTTATTTTTGCAGAAGTTTCATATTGTTGTGAAAAAACAACTAGTGGGGCCTGGTGCCAGAATGCGGTGGAATCTTCATGTGCTGTTTCGGATAGCGCGAATAATACTTTGAGAAAAGCCCCGACGTCGTGTGATGCAACTTCATTTTGTAAACTTGGAACTTGTTATGATAGAACGGAGGGCACATGTATGGAAAACACTCCTCAAAGAGTTTGTGAACAAGAAGGAGGAATCTGGCGTGAAGGAAGTGCAGATGATATTCCACAATGTGGTTTGGGTTGCTGTTTGTTGGGAGACCAAGCAGCATTCGTAACTCAAACGAGATGTTCGGCTTTATCCTCGCTGTATGCCTTAGAAATTAATTATCGGACAGATATAACTTCTGAAATTCAATGTATAAGAAGTGCGACCTCAGATGTGAAAGGTGCTTGTGTTTCAGACGATGGTTTTGATAGAAATTGTGAGATGTTAACAAAAAATGAATGTTATGACCAAGGTGGCCAAGATGTTGCTACAAGTTCAGAGATTTCAGTAAATGATTCTGAGGACGAAGTTCAAGGAACAGTTATAGAATTCTACGGAGGGTATTTATGTACTGCTCCTGAATTAGATACTCTTTGCGGGCCTTCAGAACAAACAACTTGTGTCGAGGGAAGTGATGAAGTTTTCTTTTTAGATAACTGTGGGAATTTGGCAAATATATATGATGCCTCAAAACAAGACGATTTGGAATACTGGACACAGATAAAAACTAAATCTGAAAGTTGTGGTTCTTTAGTAAATAATGCTGGAAGTGCAGAATGTGGAAACTGCGATTATTTTTTAGGAAGTGCTTGTGGAGAATATAAAAGGTTGGAGGATCCTTCTAGACCAACTTATGGAGATAATATATGTAAAGATTTAAGTTGCGAATATCAAGGACAGAATTACAAGCACGGCGAAAGTTGGTGTGAAGCTACAGGAAATGAAAATAACCCCGGGGGAAGATATTTCAGATTGGTATGTTATAATACAGAAGTTTTGGTCGAGCCTTGTGCTGATTTTAGACAGGAAATTTGTGTTGAAGATTCTGTTGGAGATTATTCCACAGCCGCGTGTTCAGTTAATAAATGGCAAGATTGCTCGGTACAAGACAGTCAGAAGGATTGTGAAAATGTTGATAGAAGAGATTGTAAATGGATTGAGGATGCAAATTTGTCGAACGTGTTTGACCAAGAAAAGCAAGGCGGTGCATGTGTTCCTAATTTTTCTCCGGGTTTAAACTTTTGGGAAGCGGACACGGATGCAGTTTCAATATGTAGTCAGGCATCAAAAACTTGTACAATTACATTTGAAAGTAAAGAAGACTTTGGTGATCTGCTTTCAGGAGATGATAAAGATCATAAAGTAAAGAAAAATTATGAATGTTGGGGTACAGATTATTATGAAACTGGAACAGTTAGTGAGGAGTGGGTTTCAAGAATGAATGATCTGTGTGTGAACCTTGGGGATTGTGGTGTTGACAAAAACTTTGCAGGGCAACAAGGATTTAATGAGTTGAAAGATTCGGTGCACGTTGGAGAAAATGAAGAAGCGGCTGTAGCAGAACCAAGTTCTGGAACGGCTGGGGCCGGCACTGCTGGCAACGTTGGAACAGCTATAGAGGGCGTGAATAGCGTGGTGAATACCGCTAATACCTTAGGCGGAAATACTGATGGGGATTCAAATGAATAAATTATTAGAAAACAAAAAAGCAATGGCCTTAAGCCAAGTTATGATTTTGGTAATCGGGATGGTTGGATTTGCATTTATTGTTGGTATTGGAAGTATGGAAATGGTTAGTGCGGAAGGGGAGGATGAAGAAGAAACTAACTTACTTGGTTGGGGAGATGATGGTACTGTTGAGGAAATTGAGGCCGAGGAAGCTGAAATGGGAGATTTATCTCCAGAAACTATTAATCCCTATGCCCCATATACTAGCCCTCAGCAAAGCGAGGGGGAACTAACTGCTAATCTGGATGCTTGGAAAATCTCTCCACAAGGTACAACCCTCCCAAGTTCTCAATCTCAAAGAGCAACTCCTGTCCCTGCCCCTGCGACAGTTGTGAACACCGAACCTTCTTTAGAAAATAAAATAAAAAATTCTCCTGACGGAGTTGTCTTTACCTCAAAAACAAAATTTGAAGAATATACTCAAGCGCTAAAAGACCAGGAAGTGGACTGGTATTATTACGAAGGAAAATACCACGGACTAGATAACACCCAAGGCCCTCTAGCCTATAGAGAGATGACTCAGGAAGAGATGATTAAAAGAGCCTATATCACTGAGAAACAAGCAAAAATTATTTCAGAAGCCAAACCCTCAGATACTGGAAAGGCATTTTATTCCGATAGGGGTTCTGAAGAAATAATAGATATCGGAAACATGGAGATCCCTGAAGTCCAAAGAAAACAATTAAGTGATGCTGAAAGAGCAAAATACGATACAGTAGTTGAAGATATGGGCCACAAAAATGCCCTTACTTTTGCTAAAGATTTTAAAAATTTGAGAAAAGTTGAACTTGATGGAAAAGATTACGTGGTTGGTCCGGACAATAAACTTTATGGTGCTGAAGACTATAGCCAGACAGATATGAACCTCGATAATGGACGTGTTTATGGTTCAGATGGCAAACTCGTCGAAGGCGGGGATCTAGTAAATTATCCTTACAAATGGTCTTCGGGTTGGGGTGATAGTGGATTTGCTCGTGGAGCTGGTTTTCTCACTGGTCACATCGCCCAAGGGGTTGTATGGGCTGGTGCGGTTTATGGAAGTTTACAATTCTTAGGAATGTTCTTTGACGATGAAGATCAAGAAGCATTTGCATCAGTAAGCGAATCCATTGCGTTGGGAGTTCTTGCTGGAAAAAGCATATATGGTGCAATTGGCGAAGGTGGCTGGTTGCATTTGACTGATAAAGAATTTTTATGGATGGGGGCAAAAGGATGGTCGATAACTGCAGGGATTGGAATTGCCGCAGCATATCTCTACCATAATTATGAACAGAAAGATACGAAAGAAGTTCAGGTTCAATTTAGTTGCGAGCCTTGGGAAGCTCCAACGGGCGGGCAGAATTGTGAAATGTGTAATCAACAAGCTAACGGGGAACTGCCTTGTTCTCAATATCAATGTAAAAGTTTGGGGCAAAGTTGTGACTTGGTAAATCCTGGAACAAGTGAGGCTAAATGTGTTTGGATAAATCGAAAAGATGCTAAGCCTCCAGTGATAACTCCTTGGGAAGAGGCTTTGACTGAAGGTTATGATTATTCTCCTGCAGGTGCGGCTTCGCCCCCTGACACTGGTGTTAAAATATTGCAACAAGGTTCAACAACGGGTTGTGTTAAAGCTTTTACACCTCTCGAATTTGGAATAGAAACAGACGAGCCGGCAAAATGTAAAATAGATTACAATAGGGTTCAAAACTTCTCTGACATGGCATTCTGGTTCGGAGGAAGTTCAACACATAAATATCAACATGAACAAGTAATGGTTCTTCCCGGAGCGGCTAATCTCGAAGAAGAAGGTTTAGTAATTAATAACGATGACGACGTTACACTTTATGTTAGATGTATGGACGCAAACGGAAACAAGAACGAAGCGAATTTTGTTTTCAAGTTTTGTGTTGAAGAAGGGCCAGATGTGACCGCTCCAGAGATTGTGACAACAAATGTTTTGAACGGAATGCCTGTTGGATACAATCAAACAAGTTTGGACATGTCTGTTTACACAAACGAGCCGGCGGATTGTAGATGGAGCAATAGGGATCAAAGTTATGATGATATGGAACACGAAATGACTTGTGCAGGAGGAATATCTGAATATAATTCACAAATGCTTTACGAATGTGCGGGTAGTTTGGAAGGAATACAAAATAGACAGGAAAACAAATTTTATTTCAAATGTAAGGATAACCCCTCATCTTCAGAAGGTCAGAGAAATGTCAATAGAGATTCATTTGAATTTTCAATAATGGGAACTCGCCCTTTAATTATTTCAGAAGTTTCTCCTACTGAGGGGGAGATAGTGAAAGACGCTACAGAGACTGTGAAAGTCACTTTTGAAGTTGATACGCAGGCGGGCTATAACGACGGAATAGCAAACTGTTATTACAGTTCTTCGGGACAGACAGACAGTTATAATCTCTTTTTTGATACAAACTCTTATCGACATAGTCAGGACTTGTATTTGGCAGAAGGAAATTATGAATACAATATCAAATGTATTGATCTCGGAGGAAACGCAGACGAGGAAGTAATCACCTTCGAGGTTGATTCTGATACTGAAGCGCCTTTTGTCGCAAGGATGATGCATGAAGAATCCTACTTGAAATTTATAACAAATGAAAATTCAAGTTGTGTTTATGGAATTGTGGATTGTAATTTCCAGTTCGAGGACGGAAGTTCAGCTACAACCTTAAATGGAAATGAAAACTATGTTGATTGGGACACCGAAAAAAGTTATTACATAAAGTGCCAAGATGAATATGGAAATCGTCCTGCGCCAGATGAATGTTCTATTGTGATGAGAGCGACTAGGTTGTAAAAAGATTTATAAGTTTGGTATATTTATCTGATTCATGAAAAGAGTTGATAAAAAGATTAGAGGTAACACTAAAGGGCAGATTGCATTATCCTTTGGAATGATTTTTTCTATTATTTTAATTATTATTTTTGTTGTTGTTGCATTTTATGCAATAACCAAATTCCTTGATTTGCAAAAGGACATACAGGTCAAACAATTTACAACAAATCTTCAGAGAGATGTGAATAATATCTGGCAGGGAAGTCAAGGAAGCCAAGAGGTTATTTACAAACTTCCTAAGAAAATTAAAGCAGTGTGTTTTGTTAATTTTTCAGATTCGGACAGAGGAATAGATTCTGGAATCTTTAATGAACTTCGTCCTCTTTATGAAGACAACGTTGCTTTTTATCCTGCCTTGGGAGTTAAAGGTTCAACATCTTTTAATTTAGAAAACATAAATCTTAGGGAGATGACTTCAACAAACAATCCTTTTTGTATCCAAATTTTGAACGGGGAAATAAAAATGAAGATAGTTATGAATCCCGATGAGGCTTTAGCGAGGATAGTGAAGATTTAAAATGGTTAGTTTAAAAAACAAAGGGGGACAGTTTCAAGTTTCGTTTGGTTGGTTGTTTGCGATTATCGTTGGGGGAATTATCTTGTTTCTTGCGATTTATATGGCTGTAAAAATTATCAATTCTGGAGAACAGGAAATTGACGCGAAACTCGGACAGGAAATTGGTGTTTTGACTAATCCTTTAGAGACAAGTTTCCAGGCAGGAGTCGCTGTTCCAATGACTGTTCCAAAGGAATCTAGAATCTATACTGAATGTGCAGAAGAAGGAAATTTTGGTTTGCAACAGATTAAAGTTTCACAAAAGAATTTTGGAAAATGGAGTGAGACAAATGTGCAATCGGTTTTCGCAAATAAATATATCTTTTCCGAAAACCCTGCTGAAGGAAGAAAATTCTTTTTGTTTTCAAAACCGTTTGAGTTTCCATTTAAAGTCGGGAATTTAATTTATCTAATTTCAACTGAAGATGAATATTGTTTTGTTAATGCCCCTGAGAATGTAAAAGAAGAGTTGGATTCCCTTGGGAAAATTAAGAATATGAAATACGAAAACTGCACTCTGTCTGCGAATCCCGAGGAACAGACAGATATCTGTTTCACATATTCTTCTCTTTGTGAAGTCTACGTAGATTATTCTTCGGGAATGGGTTACACCGAAAAGAATGGGTCGAGAGTTTATTTCGTAGATGATTCATTGATGTATGCGAGCATTTTTTCCCCTTCGGTAGAATATGAATGTCAAATTAAAAGATTGATGAAACGGGCAGGGATTTTGGCAGAGCTTTATACAGACAAAGGAAATTTCATAGAAAGAAAGGGCTGCAGTTCCAACCTCGGACCGGACTTGACTATCTTCAGGAATAAAGTTTTACAATTAATTTCTTCAGGAAACTCTGGAGATTTGATGTCTTTGAAAAGCATAGTTGATGAAATTAAAGATAAAAATAGCAATTTAAATTGCAGGTTGTGGTGATGGGAGAGATATACGATAAAAACACAGACAAGTGGATGAAAGGAAAGGTGTTTGGACACAAATATCTAGAGAAACCTGCGATGTATTCCCAGCTTCCTAATTTGGAAAATAAAAAGGTTTTGTGTTTAGGTTGTGGTGCTGGAGAGGAGTGTGAGTATTTACGAAAAAAGGGTGCAAAAGTTATTGGAATAGATATCTCTAAAGAATTGATTAAAATGGCTAAACAAAAATTTCCTAAAATAGAATTTTATGTGATGGGAATGCAAAAACTCAATTTTGCTAAAAGTAAGTTTGATTTTATATATTCAAGTTTGGTCTTGCATTATGTAAAAAATTGGATTCCTGTTTTGAAAAAGATAAAGAAAGTCCTTAAAAAAAAGGGTTTATTTTTATTTTCAACACACAACCCTGTTTGCTGGGGTGCTGAGAAAGTAAAAGATGGGAAATGCTCTTGGAGAATAATTGGTTTACACAAAGATAGTAATAAGAAATACAAAGCATACGGAAATTATCTTGAAACTAAAAAGATAAATGATACTTGGTTTGACAGCTTTAAAATTACTTATTACCATAAACCATTTTACAAAATGATCAATGAAATCATTGGTTCTGGACTAGAGATTGTTGATTGTCTTGAACCCAAATGCCTAGAAAAACTGAAAAAAATTGATAAGAATAAATATGAGAAATATAGTAAGGTTCCTTTGTTTGTTATATTCAAATTAATGAAAAAATGAAAACAAAAAAATCTCAGATGAAGATTCAGCAAATGGCGTTTATGATTATAGCTTTGACTGTCTTTTTAGCTCTTGCAGGTTTGATGATAGTTGCTGTGAGATTTGCAGATATTAAAGACTCTGCAAGTTTATTGCGAGAGAAAAACGCCCAACTTCTTGCTGTGAAAATCGCGAATACCCCTGAACTTTCATGTGGAAAAGGATTTAATCTTGGTGGAACAAAAAGCAATTGCATTGATTTTGATAAAGTTATGATGTTGAAACAAAAAATTGATAAATTTAAAAATGTAGGGACGGGAAATAGTGAAGATAATTTCTGGGGTAGGGGAGTTACAAATATAGAAATAAGAAAAGTTTTTCCAGTTGAGAATTCAAGTGGGGTTGACAAAGAATGCACAATTGGAACATACCCTAATTGTGATGTAATAAGATTGTTATCCGGAGAGATAATCGGAACCCCGACAATAAGTTTTGTGAGCTTGTGTAGAAAAGAATCTGAAGAAAGAGAAGTTTATGATAAATGCGAGATAGCGAAGATTATAGTCAGCTATGACAAGGTAAATTAAAATGAAATCGAGAAATAAAAAGAATCCTCAAAAATCTGAAATTGAAAATTCTTTAGGATTCCCTACTTCGTCACGACATAGAAATCTATTCAACTCGGTAGGGAATAAAAAAAGTCAGGAGGAAATGTTGGGTTTTGTCCTGATAGTAGTATTAGTCTCGGTTATCCTTCTTATTCTTATGATGATTTATCTCAATCGTGATTCTACACAAGGAGATATGGAAAATGCTGAAGCAGGTAATTATTTGACTTCGTTAATCCAGATGACTTCGGATTGCAAGGATTACGGAGGTTACAAATCTGTGAGAGAACTTGCTTTCTCGTGTCTCGATGGTGAAAGTTGTTTGGATGGTAGGGAAACTTGCGAAGTTCTTGAGTTAGAAATTTCAGAAGCTTTGGAGACAAGTTGGCCTTTGGAAAACCGACCGGAAAAAGGTTATGAATTCTTATTGAAAGTTGAAAACGCGACAAGATTGCAGGTTACGGAAGGGAATTCAACAGGGAACTTTATCGGCGGGGTGAAAGATTACAGCAGGGGCGGAGAAGAAGTTTTCATAAGTCTAAGAGTTTATTATTAATTATATTCTAAGATCAAGAATAATATTATCTACTACTATAACTGGCCTGTGACGCTTTCTATTCTTTGTTGCTTCTTCTATTAATTCTATAAAGCCAAATCTCTCAAGAAGTTTTATATCATCATTTACCGCTTTGAAATTTCTTCCTAAGATTTTGGCTAATTGGTATATTGATTGAGGATTGTTTGTTTTTATTGTATGTAAAATTCTGGCTTTTTCATTGCTTAATAATTGCCTTAAAGCGAGAAGACTATCAAAATCATAATCCTTTTTTGAACTTCCGGATTTTCTAAATATTGAAAAAGTTCCTTTCGATTGTGAAATGGTGATCTCTCTTGTTTTTGATTTTTTTTCGGCCACTTTTGTTTCCTTTTATCCCGCTCAAAGAAACCTAAGCGGTTTCTTGGAAACTTCCCTTCCTTTGCAGTTAAGCGATTTCTAAATGCCTCCTAGGAAATCGCATGGGGATAATTTTATTATATATATCTATAACATATATTTTACATTTATATATGTTTCTATTATATATATTACAAAAATCTACCCTATAGCTAAAAAGTTTCATTTTTACTGAAATAGCAGTATCTGTTTAACTGAGAAATAGTACCATAGCCTTTATAAGTAAAACCTTGAAAAACAGGTATTTTTGTCTTATTTTTTTATTTTACTACAGTAAACTTTATAAAGTGATTTCCGTTCAAATAAATAAGTTCAGTTGGAACATTGGTTATATAGGGAATAACGCGCTTTCCTGCAAACTTTCAGGTAAGGAAAGTTCAATCATACTCAAACAGCATAAGACTTCCCTATGTCTTAGGTTGTAGAGATAAGTTGTCTTAGGCAACTCGCGATTATATAGCTGAAAGGAGGTTTAAAAAAAATAAAAATGAAATTTAAAAAAATATGCGCTGTTTTAGGTGCATGCGTTTTAGCTAGTGCAAGTGTTGCTACTGGTTTAATGGCTGCAAGTTATCCTGATACTTTTACTGATGGAAACTATGCTGTTGTTTACGGTACAGGAACAGGAGTTTCGGCTCTTGATCAAACACAAGCGCAAAGCATTGACACAGATTTGAGAAGTAAAGTTACTACTACTGGTAATATTGTTGTAACAGGAGGAGATTCTTATAAAATAGAAAAAACATCTACTAAGTTTCACTTAGGTGATGATATTGGTGATGTACTTGGTTCTGCTAAGCTCGATGAAGATCAATTACCAACTCTTTTGGCAACTGGAAAATATGTTGATTCTGATAATGAAGAGAAGGATTACACCCAGGAGATTAAGTTAAATAATGCTTCTGATGGAGTTCAACTTAAAATGTTCAACGATAATACCTATGCAAGAGATGAACCAACTTTAGGTTTTAGATTGACTAATAATCAAGCTCTACTTAATTATACGCTTGATTTTACAGATAAGCCCGCATTTGATAAACTAGAAACAACAGAGATGCCCTTAATGGGTAAAGAGTATTATGTATTAACTGTAAATTCTGCAAACACTACACTTACTCTTTTAGATTCTGCTGAAAGCACAACTTTATCTGAAGGAGAAACTAAGACTGTTGGTGGTAAAGAAGTTTCTATTGCATTTATCGGTGCTGCTGAAGTAAAGTTAAATGTTGATGGTGAAACTACAAACACTTTAGCTGAATCTGAAACTTACAAATTAAGTGATGGTTCTTATGTAGGTATCAAAGATATTGCAGTTCAAGATTATGCTGGTGGTGTTAAGAATGTTGAATTCAGTCTTGGTGCTGGTAAGCTTACAATTGAGAATGGAGTTAAGGTTCAGATAAACGATGAAGACGTTAAGAATGTGTACGGTCACATTGTTAATGCTACAAACACGCTTGACGATATTGTTATTGAGTGGAAAGCGAATGGTGAAACTTTCATCACTGCTGACCAAGAGATAACAATGCCAGGATTCGAAGCTGTTAAATTGGCTTTCGGAGGAATTGATTTCCCTACAGAAGAAACTTTTACAGTTGAATCTGCAGGAAATGATTATGTTGCTTTGAATGGTTTCCCTATGATGGGAGGATCTGAAGACATACCAATTCTTGGAAAGGCTGCAGGTAATACAAACTATTCATTTGTTGGTGAAGATACTGATCTTTTGATGATCACTTCTGCAACATCTACTTTGACCTGGGATGGTACTGGTAGTACTAATGATAGTATGTTTGTTGCTACTTGGGCAGATACAAATGATGCAGAGTCTTATCTAGTTAGAGCCACAGGATTTACAGATCCTACTACTGGAGATGATACTGTTGATATTGAGTATAACGATGGTAGTGATTGGGTTACTAAGTATAATAACGCAAAACAAGATGACGAAGTGTCATTTGGTAATGTAGAATTAACTTTGGCAACTGTAACTTCTACTACTGATAGTGAGCAAGTTGTATTTACTGGAGGTAGTGGTGTTTCTTTCGATGAACTTTATACAAAAGAAGGATTGAAAATACAATTACCTCATGTAGTTACTGCTGCAACAGATGCTGAGGTTTCCGAACCTGCATCATGTGCTGAATTTATTGGAAACAATAGTCTTGCTAGCACTCTAACCGCGGATAACACAATATTGGGTTATTCAAACGTAAATGTGTATAATGCTACTGATCCTGTTGGTAATGTGACATGTTCATATTACCCACGTTCTACATATGGTCTTCTCTTTACTGAGGAGAACAAGGATGAGGACAAAGGTGTTGGATATAGTTTCAATATAACTATTGGAAACAATGGAGCATCTAATTATTATGCTTCTGTTACAGATGTTAATAACAATACTGTAACACGAGAGAAGGATGATACAGATGTTTACCAATCTTGGATGTACAGTGCTCTTGCTACAAAATTTGTAGAATATGACGCTGGAGACCAGGATTATGTTGAAGTTACATACCACGGTGGAGAAGCAATGGCGGGTGTATATGTTACATCTTCTGATGCTACTGTTGGTACTGACTTAGGTACAACATTGTATACTGATGCTGAGAAAACTTCTTGGCAAAATAAGAATGTTGTAATTGTTGGTGGTTCATGTATTAACTCTGCTGCTGCTACAGCCCTTGGGGTTGCAAGCGGAACTTGTGGAGATGCATTCGAAGCTGCTACTGGAGTGGGATCAGGACAATTCTTGATTAAAACTGTTGATGGTGCTTTCGCATCAGGTAAAACAGCACTTGTTGTAGCTGGTTACAATGCCGAAGATACTGTAAAGGCTACTAGCACAATGAAGAACACAGAAGCTGCAGATGGTACTTATAGTACTGTTACAGGCGAAGTAGTTACTCTATAAAGCTAAAAACAAAAATTTATTTTTTTCTTTTTTTTTCTTTTTTTACAAGACGGCGAGAGCTATGGAAAAACTTTTTATAGTCTTTTTTGTAGTATTTAAGTATGAAAAAATTAAAAATTTTATGCCTTTTCCAAAAGAGAGATTTTTTGTAAAATGAGAAAACTAACTACAAGAGGTTCAAAAGATATTGAATCAAAAAAGCGCAAAAGAAACCAAATAATTCTTGGGACTGTCCTAGTTGTGATTATGTTGTTTAGTGTTTTTGGTTATAGCTTTATGAGCCAGGAAAATGAAGAAAATACCTCTGGAAATCAGATTGAATATAAAGGAAACGTCTTTATCGAAAAGAATAGCCAATGGTTATTATCCTCTGCAGATAGAACTTTTGACTTTGCAATAAGTAATAATCCTTCAGAAATTAAAGAATATGTTGATTATCTAGAGTTTGATGGCTTAAGATATTTGAACACTTACTCCGGAAAACCTTTGTATATTTATTCTTCTTCAGATACAGGAATTGCTGAAGCAGATATCTATGTTAATCTTAACTCACTTGCATTGAGAATACGTAATGCCTACCCCGGAAATGAGACTGCCGTTAATCTATCTGAGATTGAACGTAAAGAAGACTGGCCGACAAAAAATTGTGAGAATAATTTTATCATTATAACTAATAGTTCTGAGAATAGGGTCTATCAAGAACGGGGATGTGTTTATATCTCTGGAAATGGGGAACAAGAAATTCTTAAATTGACAGATAAATTTTTATTGGAAATCTTTAATTTAGGTTGATAATCTATAATATAAAACTTTAAAAACTATTTTTCCTAATTTTTAACATGGCAAAAAAGAAAACTGCTGGGAAGAAGGATGAAAATGGAACGAAAGAAAAGAGGTTTAACAATCCTCTGATTTGCGAGATTTATGAGATTTATGAAAAAGGTAAGATGAAAATAAAAAAGGCCTGCGGGAATGTTCCGGAACATCACGCTAATAAAAAAGAAATTAAAAGAGAGGATAAAATACTTAGAAATACTTTGATAATTTTAGTAGGAATATTTGTTTTATTTTTTATTGGTTTTTACATCAATGAGTCGGGTAAAAAATTTGAATTCCGTGAAGTTGAATTTGAAAGAATGGTTGACGACGGGGGCATTGTCTTTTATCATACAGACTATTCTGTTGTATACGAAGGGAACCCCGCAAATTATAATGTTTGGCTGAGAAAAGATCCTAGACAAGTTGATAAAAGAATTCCTTTTGAAGGAGAATTCTCTATAACGGATTTAGTTATCGTTAATTTAACAGATGATTTTTCATGCCAGGGTTACGGAAGTGTTGCGATGGGAAATGTTAATCAAGTTCTTGGAAGCATTGGGATAAAAATGGGCTATGCCCATTTAATCCAGGATGAAAATCTTACTGCTGAGTGTGACGAATACGGGAGATATACTTATATCGAAATCAAATCTGGAGAAGAATCAAAAATAATCCAAACAGGACCTTCTTGTTATGATTTTGTTATAAATAATTGTGAGATGTTAGATGTTACTGAAAGATTTTTAATGGAGATCTTGGAAAGAGTCCCAAAGGAATTATAAGATGGTTCTGAAATTGCTCATTGCAGTATTGTTTACGATTCTCCCAATAACTGAACTCCGTGTCGGCCTTCCCATTGCTATTTCATATGCTCTTGAAAACCATATAAATGTTTTTCTTATTTTTACATTGATAGTTTTAATAAATATTCTTGTTGTTTTTTTTGTGTTTTGGTTTTTGGATAATTTGCATAATCTTTTTATGAAGATTAAAATTTACAGGAAGTTATTTGAAAAATA
>Ga0075122_10001547_pt1 | contig 16301 bp, 12 predicted proteins | sample AntAceMetag02UKB_FD_69790 | JGI IMG/M metagenome (GOLD analysis project Ga0075122, IMG submission 69790) | Saline lake microbial communities from Ace Lake, Antarctica - Antarctic Ace Lake Metagenome 02UKB | ecosystem: Environmental > Aquatic > Non-marine Saline and Alkaline > Saline | place... | reverse complement strand
ACAGGTGTTTTTAAGAACTACGAAGCCCCAGGGCAATCAACTTCATTTAACTACAAAGCTTATCCAGGAGACGAGTTTAAGACATGGGAATTTGATGATGGTGAGAAATATTCTATTCCTAGAGGTGTAGCCAGACATCTTAATGTTGAATGTTTTGTAAGGACTTATGCTCATCTTCCTAGGGAAGTTGGTAAATTTGGTGTACATAAAGCTGCTGATGGAAGTCCTAAGCAAGGAATCTCTATGATGGCAATGAAAAAAGTGCATCGTTATGGATTCTTATCTCTTGAGTTTGAAGAAGACGAACTTGATATGATACCATCTGATATTATCGAAGTTACTAAGTCGTTTAGTGGTAAAAATATTAAAGAGAGTTAAAAATGTCATACGAAGTCATAGCTAATCCAACGTTCCAACCGGCAATGAAAATAATAACTTCTATTACGAATGCCTATCCAGCTGCTGTTGCCATTGGAGAAATTAATTATCCTGGTGATGTTGAGACAATTACTGCTTCCGATCACCAGTATGTAGATGGTATGATTGTACGGTTGTTTATACCTAGGAGCTATGGCATGACACAGGTTCATTTAAAGTACGGTGTTATTACTATCACCGGGGATTCAACATTTACTATTGATATAGATACAACCAACTACGATCCGTTTATTATACCAGACCCAATACTTATAAAAGACGGATCTGTAGCACTTGAACAGTACGCTCAGGCTGTGCCCTTTGCGGAAATAGCAGATATATTAACCGCTGCGGTAAGGAATGTTTTACCTTACTAATAAACTTGGGAGATAAGTTATGTCCAGCAATACACTTGGGGCAATTAGGACTAAGGTAAGACGACTTACGCGCAGCCCGTCAAGCGCACAAATCACTGATACTCAACTTGATGAATACGTGAATACTTTTATATTATACGACTTTCCAGAGCAGCTAAGAGTGTTCTCGTTAAAAACTACATTTGATTTCTACACTACTCCTTATGTAGATATATATCAGACATCTACAGTTGCCACTGATCCACTTTATAACTTTAAGAATAAATATACCTCGGTTAGTGGTCCTGTTTATATAGCTGGTGTTCAAGGTAGTTTATACCAAGATCGTTCTTTATTTTTTGCTGGATGGTCTTCTGTTAGCGCTATATCTGATACTACTATTCGTGGTAACGGTACAACTGGACCATATGCTGGAACGCTAAAAGCAGGTGCTGGGTATCCTGTATTACAAAACAATGTTGTATTTACGGCAGTTGATGCTAATGGAAACGCTATGGTATTGGTTGATTATCCAAGTACAACATCCCCACTTATAGGGTATCTTGGAATACCTGGAGAGGAGCAGACTACAGCGGCTGCACATGGTCAAATAGCGTACACGACTGGTATATTTACTGCGACGTTTTCCAATATTGTTCCTGATGGAACGATAATATATTCTGAAACTATTCCATATCAAGTTGGTAAGCCTACATCGATCCTATACTTTGACAGTAAGTTTACTGTTCGTCCTGTTCCAGATAAAGCATATAAAATAAGGATTGCGGTAGATGCTAGACCTACTGAGCTTATTGAAGCAACTCAGGCTCCTGACTTAGAACAATGGTGGCAGTATATAGCTTATGGAGCAGCTATAAAAATCTTCCAGGATAGATTTGATAATGAATCAGTACAAGCTGTATATCCAGAGTTTCAACGACAAGAAGATATGGTTAGCCGTAGGTCTAATATGCAGCAAATTAACGAGGGCGTTCAAACTATATATTCAACGCCAAAGCGTACCGGTATGAACTGGTGGACATAAGGCTAACGTGTTAGCGAACTAACGTGTTAGCGAACTAATTCATTAATGACTTGGGATAAAAAATGGCACTAATAACCGTTCCTGTAGCTGGACAGACACTTAATAGTTCTAGACCAGATATTGAAAGTAATTTTAAAGCGATTAATGATGACTTTAAGGTAGATCACGTAGAATATAACCTTGCTGGAAAAGGCAAGCATAAGACTGTAACCTTTACTTCTCAAACATATGTACTTCCATCTGTAGCACCACTTACAGCTGCTACAGAGTGTTCTGTTTTTAGCAGACCTAGCCTTATAATGCCTTCACTTGCTACTCCAGAAGTAGCAACAACACAATTATTTTTTCAGCCTGCTTCTTCAGCAGCAACGGCAGCTCCAGTTGAATTTAGTTATGCTAAAAAAGCAGCACAAGGATTTACTATTTTGCCTTCTGGGATATGGATAGCATGGGGAGCAGGTACTGCTGGAAATGCTAAGAATATAACTTTTTTTAAATCTTTTCCTACTACATGCGTCTCAGTTCAAATGACAAAGACTTATAGCGGGAACCAAAACTTATTATCTGCTGCCGGTCTTAGCACAACAGGATTTTCTGCATATGCGACTATTTTAGGAGCTGGTTTTGAAGATACTGCATTCACATACATAGCAATAGGATACTAATATGAAGACAGATCGTTTTCTTATAGCTCCATTCGACAAGGACTCTGGTTTAACAAAAAACTATTCACCTTTTTTAATACCAGATGAAGCTTTTGCTGAGCTTACTAATGCCTATGTAGATCGTGGGCAAGTGAGAAAGCGATTTGGAACTAGTTGGATGTCTAATACACAACTAGGTTCTCGTTTTAGAATGCATATAGGTACTACTGACGCAAAGGGTGGATTAGGCGTTGCCGCAAAGGTACCATTAAAGGCTGGAGTTCCAATTGCTACACCAGCAATAGGGCAAATGTTCTCAATCGGTACCGAGGCGTTTACGGTAAACAAACTAGGTGCTCCTGCAGATGTATTGCGTTCAGGAGCATCTACCGAAGCTAAATTCAATGCAACAACCGGTGAGTTCTGGGTAACTGGTGCTGAGCCGTTAGCAAAAGTATATTATTATCCAGCCTTACCAGTAATGGGCCTTCGTACCTATGAAGCAGCAGCAAGAAGCAGCGAGATACTAGTAGGTTTTGATACTAGGTTTGCTTACTACTACGCTGGTGGATGGGAGCGATATACCTTGGAGACAGTTGCAGGAGATTCTTATTGGAGTGGATCTAATACTAATTTCTTTTGGACGTGTACATGGCTTGGAACCGATGCTTATTCTAAGTTGTTGTTTACTACCAACTTTAATCACCTTGAAGCACGTTCTATGCGATATCTTAATTCATCAACGTGGACTACTTTTAGACCAGCTATAGATTCTGGTGTAGCTCCTAACACTCTTTATCTTTTATGTGCTCAAATAATTGTTCCATTTAAGAACAGACTTGTAGCGCTTAATACTTGGGAGGGCACTCTAGCCGCCGGCATCCCAAATCTTCAAGTAAACTATCAGAATCGTGCTCGCTACTCTCAGGTTGGATCACCATTAGAGCCTAATTCATGGAACCAGTCTATACCCGGTAAGGGCAACGCTATAGACTGTCCAACAACAGAAGCAATCATCTCGGTAGAGTTTATCAAGGATCATTTAATCGTGTTTTTTGAGCGATCTACATGGGATTTAGTGTATACAGGAAACCAGGTATACCCATTTGTTTGGCAGCAAATTAATGCTGAACTTGGGGTAGAGTCTTCGTTCTCTGTAGTTCAATTTGATAAAGTAGCTATTGGCGTTGGTAATGTTGGTATTCATGCTTGCAATGGTTCAAATGTCTCTCGTATTGATCAGAAGATACCAGATGAAGTATTTAATATCCATAATGGAAATGATGGCGTATTTAGGGTATATGGCATCAGAGATTATACAGTAGAGATGGTTTACTGGACTTTTCCTGATAATTCTAGAACTACGGAAAAATCGTATCCAAATCAAGTGCTTGTATTTAACTATGAAACAGGGACTTGGTCGTTTAATGATGACTCTATAACTTGTTTTGGTTATTACCAGGCTCCAAAAGGAATAACATGGGACTCAGAAAAGAAATGGGAAGAGAGTATTCCTTGGTCAAGTGGCCCTATGGGAGCTCTTAGCAGGACGGTAATTGGTGGCAACCAGCAAGGATATACATTTACTATTGATTCAAACAACCCAGTTAATGCTGCTGTGCTACAAATAACTGACTTCACGGTAACGGATACTAACGCTACTGTTACATGTATAGATCATAATTTACAAGCTGATGACTTTATTTACTTCCAGGGTATAACAGCTGATGCTACTAGCGATCTCGTTTCGTTAAATGATGAGATCTTAAAAATTACGACTATAACCGACGGAAATAACTTCAAATTTACTCCACCGTCTTGGCTTGCAACACCAGGAACCTATGAAGGTAATGGTACTATTTCTCGAGTTAGCAGTATTAAGATAAAGACCAAAGAGTTTAACTTTTATGCTAGCGAGGGATCTAACGCATATATCTCCAAGGTAGACTTCTTGGTAGATAGCACAGACAGCGGAGAGATTACAGTAGATTATTATCTATCAACTTCGCGTAAGGCAATGGGTGATTCAGTAGTAGATGGAATAGAGCTTGGATCAAATATATTAGAGACGTTCCCATATTCAACAATGGAGTATGAGGCAAATGGTAGTTTAACTCGTTTTTGGCATCCACTATACTTTAGTGCTGATGGTGAATGTATACAGCTATGCTTTAGTATGACCGACTCACAGATGAAATCTACAGATATAAGAAGCTCTGATTTTGTTCTTCATGGAATGCTTTTTTATGCACAGAGAACATCTTCAAGGTTTCAATAGGGGGATATAATGGCTGAGATACTCGATCAGAATAAAGTAGGACAGTATGTAGGTACTACACAGATACTTGATACAGGCTTGTTCGATGAAGTTGATATTAATTCTGCTGTTTTTAAGGAAATCTTAATTAGATTATCCCAAACAGTGAATTCATTATCGATGGCAGTAAATGCGAAAGAATCTGGTCAATATTACCTAACTGAGTTTGTTAATAGTAATGTATACTTTAATGAGACATCGACGAGCCAGTTCGATTTAAGGCCTGTGTTTCGCAAGGTAGTGAACGTAGGAGCGTTAGCAGCTGGAGCAAAGAATACAGCTCATGGACTTACAATAGGAAGTACCTGGAGCTTTACAAGGATGTACGGAGCGGCATCAAATACAACAACGAATAAGTACTATCCTATTCCAGGTGCTAGTTTGTTATTGAGTTGCGATGCGACAAATGTAATAGTGACAAATAATACGGGGCTAGCATTTACTAAGTGTATGGTGGTCCTAGAGTACTTAAAACAATAACCAATTATTGGCCACTTAATAGGGCCTGGGAGTAAGCTATGCCATTACCACTTTTAGTACCGTTAGCTTTAGCTGCAGGTGGAGCACTTGCTGGTGGTATTTCTAGCGCAACAAAAAAGAAACCACGCGTAATGCAGTCTCCAACAATGTCTACTGGTCAGATCCAAGACTCTGATTTCATGAGACAGTTTGGGCGCAATAAGATGGAGAATCCTTATGCAGGATTTGACCCTATTGCTCAACGCGCACAAACACAGTTCAACCAACAAACAGTTCCAAGCTTAGCTGAACGATTTACCTCTATGGGGTCAGGATCAGCTTTAAGCTCTCCTGCATTTGCTTCTCAACTAGGGCAAGCAGGGCAAGGCCTAAGCGAGAATCTTTCAGCAATGATGTCTGAGTATGGCTTGCAGAATGAGCAGCAAGGCATGCAGGCTATGGGCCAAGGAATGCGTCCACAATTTGAGAATTCCTATATGCCAGAATCTCAAGGCTTTATGTCAGGGATGTTTGGAGGTCTAGGTTCTGGTCTTAGCAGCATGGCTAGTGGCGGGCTAGGGCAATTCATGCAACAAGGTGGTAAGGGTGGAATGTTTGGTCATGGTGGGTTTGCTACTAAGCCTTCAATGCCATATGCTCAAAGGCACCCAACAATAGGTCAAGGAAGCAGTAACTCAGATTTTATCTCTGAATTACTACAAAGATTGCAAGGAGGAAACTAACATGAATATTTTACCTCAAGAAACAATCTCTGGAAGACTTGGAGAAGCTGTAGGTGGACTTGGTGGCGGATTGCAGCGTTTAGCTGACGCTAAGATGCAACACCTCGAACAACAATACCAAAGAAAACAACAGCTAAGACAGATGTTCGAGAACCAACAAATACAACAAGCACAGCAACAACAATATTCTAATCAATTAATAAATGGTGGATACTCTCCAGAAAATGCATCAATAATAGCTTCGCAAATGATAAATAATCCAGCAACAGCGTTCCATGCATTGCAGGGATTACGATCAGTTGATAATAATCAAAACCAGCAACCAGAAAGCACACTACCGAGTGGACTTACAAACGGACAGCAAGCTGAAAATATACAGCCACAAGTTCCTAATACTGGAATGTCACAAGGTACATCAAATTTAGAAAGAATATTTTCTGGTAATAACGGACAGGTTAATCCTGGAGAATTATCTAAAATATTAGGACAAGCTTCCCCTGCTGATAACCAACAAAAGTTTGTATCAACTAGAATGCCTATTCCTCAAGTTGGTGGAGAAGTTCCCCCAGCAGTTGGTTTAACTCCTAGGAAAACTTCTAATACTGTTTGGGATCAACAAGCGCTAAAGAAATCAACTCCAGCAGGTAAAAAAGTAGATACTAAGTTTAGCGATAAGATCACAAAGGATTATTTAAATTCTGAAGCTACTATAGATGCAGCAAGAGAAGCACTTGGATTGATAGAGACAGGAAAAACAAGATCTGGGATTAAGGGATATGCACCTTTATGGGGAGCTGGTCCTGAAACAAGAGAACTGAATAAAATTTATGAAGACTTAGCTCTTACTTTAGCCGCATCTACTGGTGGAGTTCTTTCTAAAGCTAAATTAGCCGCAGCAAAAGCAACTAAACCTAGTCTAGATATGCCCGTTGAAGCTCAAAAGTATATGCTTAATCGCATAATACAAAAAGCAGAAAAAGAAGGTATCGCTTTAGGTGATATTAGAGATCAACTAGTTGAAGAAAATAATGGAGAAGCTCCAGAAAACCTTGAAGCTAAAGTTCTTAAAGAATGGAAATCTAAGTCTAAAATAAATAGATCTCAACCACCACAACAAACTCAACCACAGGACTTACAACAACAAGGGCAACAACAACAAGAAGAAGGATTATTTGGTGGGCTTGCAAGAAGAGCTGCAGGCGTTGGATCTAGACTTGCTTCAGGAGCAGTAACAGGAGTAGGCGATATAGCAGCAGCAGGACTTGGAGCTGCAAATTATTTAAGCAGTGGAAAGACACCTACTTATTCTGAAGTTCAAAGCAAGTTGCCAGTTTCAGCACCAACATCTGAAGATGCAGCAAAAAAGATATCTGAGTGGACTAATGGATATACTGATCCAAAAAGCAGTTTTGATGAGACATTATATAATATAGCCAACGTTGTTGGATCTTTGTTTTCACCAGGTAAGGCAGCACCAACAGTTGCTAAACTATTAGGTAAGGCTGGAATTTTAGCAGGTAATGCTACAAAAGCTACAAAAGTGCTTCTTCCATTTTCAGGTGTTAATATGTCGCTAGGAAGGGCTTTAGGTATGGCTAGTGCTGGAGAAGCTGGTAAGGAAGCAGCTAAGTTATTTGATGCTGGTCCTGTTGGTCAGTCATTAACAAGTATGGCGTTCACTATGGCGGCTGGTTTTCCTGGGCCTAGAAAAGCATTTGAGTCACAAGCTAATGCGTCATATAAAGAAGCAGCAAAATCATTTGGTAGTGATAAAGTTAACGTGGGTAACTTAAAGAGAAACTTAGAGTCTCTTGAACTTAAATTTAGACGTGAAGCAGTTCCGCATAAAGAAGAACTAAAAGAGATTTTAGATAGCGTTCAAAATGGATTAGGACAAACAAGAGATAATCAGTTCTTGGTTAATGAGCTAGTTAGTATGAAACAAGGACTTAATGCTCGTTATAGTTGGATGACATCTCCTAGAATATCTGGCGATAGATCATACTTACCTAAAGAGCTTCGTAGCCCACTTGGTCAAATAATCGATGAGATTAAAAAACCAATAGCAAAGGCTGGCCTAGATAATCCTTCTGCAGGAAAGCAATTTGTTGTAGCTGAAGATATAACCAAAGGTTTGGCTCAATCTAGTAAGGCAACAAAATGGATAAAGGAAACTACGAAGTTACATAATTATGGGCATTCGCTTCCAGCAGTTCTTATGAGAATGGCAACAGGAGCTTCATTAAAGGCTCCAATGGAAATCGCTAAGCTATATGATTTCATGAAAGCGTATCCTCAAGCAAGGAAATACTACTGGAATGTTATGAAGGCTGCTACGATGGAAAATAAGGCTATGTTTACTAAAAATTTAGCCGAATTAGATAAAATAGCTAAATTGCATGAGTCTAAAAAGAATGAAAAATAAATTATCCTAATCCTTCTCTGGTGAAACGCCTTCCTTTAAAGCTGACCACCAAGTAGTTTGTGTTGCTACTTGGTGGTTTTATTTTCTGCCCCAACTTCACGTATCCCTAATACCCCCTCTTTAACCAATGCTGAATAGATGACCCTAGTAAGCCATAGATTCATCGATATGTTACGCCTTATAGCAACTATCTTAATAAGCTTTCTCGTCTCCTGTGAGACATCAAATGCCAGCTGGATCCTCTTTTTAATCTTCTCCATCATTCTTCCATTTTAAGGGTCTTAAGTGTTAACAATCTAGTGGAGATTTTCACTCGTCCTTGTGGTTATGTCTACTTCTAGGTAAATATATATTAAATTACTAAACCTAGATGCCCAAAACTGGGCGGGAGAATAAGATGGCGCTTCAAAAAGAAAAAATTCAATCTGTTTACGGAGCTCAAGGAAGAAGGATAGAAATATTTCCTTCACCTATAGTAGTAACGACAAGTCCTACTACTTCAGACCAAGGCGAAATCGGCCAAATGTGGATAGATAAATCTGCAGATACTGCATATATCTTAACAAGCATAACTGCTGGTAGCTCTGTATGGTCAGTAGCACCAACAGGCGGAGTAACAGCAGCTTCTATGAAGCTTACAGCAGGTGATCTTCTCGTAGATGTTGGCGATGTTATAACAACAGCTGGCGATTTAACAATAGCTGGTGATTCAGCACTATCTGGAGCTGTTTCTACTGGTGCCCTCACCACAGTAGGTGATTTGGATGTCACTGGTGACGTCGCCCTTAAGGGTGATGTGGCAATAACTGCCGGTGGAGGTAGTGGAAATCTTGATGTAGCTGGGGCTTTGGGACTAACTGGAGCATTGGTTGTAGGTGGTGCTTTGGGAGTAACAGGTGTAAGCACGATTAACGAGCTTGTTTGCGGACAAATAGATGCTACTGGTGCTTCAACACTTGTTGGAACCTTTGGAATTACTGGTGATACAACAATTACTGGTGCTTTGGATGTAACGGGCGATTTAACATGTGCAGGCGATTTTGATATCACCGACACAGCATCTATCTCATTAACTTCTACTCATGATGCTGCCGGAGCTATTACGCTTACAGCAAATGGTGGAACATCAGAAACTATTGTTATAAATTCAATCCAAGGAACTGGTGCAGCTTCTCTTGATATTTCATCTACTGTTGGTGGAATTACTATTGATTCAGGACTAGCTGGTGCCGCTTCACTTAACCTTCTAGCTTCTGATGCAGCTGGTGGATTAACAGCTACTACTGGAACCGGCGGAATGACGCTAAGTTGCCCAGCAGGAGCATTTTCACTTAATACAACAACTGGCGCTATTGGTATCTCAACAGACGCATCAGCAACAACGATTAATATCGGTACAGGCGCAGCGGTAGTGAAAACTATTTCAGTTGGTGGAACCGGCGAAAACGTAATCGCTATTGGTAATACCCAAGAAGCAGGCAGTGTAGCTATCGGTAGTGCAATGCTAGCAGGTACAATCAGCATTGGCGGAGCCGTTGCCCAGACAGGTACAATAACTGTGGGTCAATCTACAGACGTAAACATACTTAATCTTGGTGTTGGAACTGGTGCAACGACAGTTAATATAGCAACTGGTATAACGGCTGCTAAAGAGGTAAAAATTGGTACTGGTGCAGCAATGGCTAATGCCATCACTCTTGGTGGAACTGGTGCTAACATAATAGATATTGGTAACAACCAAGAAGCAGGCCATATTTCTATTGGTAGTGCAATGCTAGCAGGAACTATCACGCTTGGCGGAGCTGTTGCACAAACAGGCACAATAACTGTAGGTCAATCTACAGGCGTAAACATACTTAATCTTGGTGTTGGAGAAGGTGCTGGAACGGTAAACATCGCTACTGGAGCAACAGCAGCTAAAGAGGTAAATATCGGTACCGGTGCAGCTATGGCTAATACAATTGCCATTGGTGGAACTGGTGCAAACGTAATAACTGTTGGTAATACGCAAATAGCCGGATCATTGTCTCTTGGTGCTGCAATGACGACAGGTACTATTGTAATCGGTGCTGCTCAGACTAGTGGTACAATCAGCATTGGTGGAGCCTCAGCTCAGACTGGCACAATAACTGTAGGTCAATCTACTGCAGTTAATATCTTAGATCTTGGCGTTGGAACGGGTGCTACTACAGTAAATATGGCTACAGGAATTACTGCTGCTAAAACAGTAAATATCGGTACTGGCGCAGCTATGGCTAATACTATCACCGTTGGTGGTACAGGTTCTAATGTTATCACTATCGGTAATACTCAAGAAGCTGGATCTATTTCGCTTGGTGCTGCAATGACAACAGGCACGTTAAATCTAGGTGGAACAGGGGCTAATACAGGCACGATAACCCTAGGACACTCAACTGGTATAAATACTGTTAAAATTGCTGCTGGAGAAGGTGCTAGCACGGTAGAAATTGCTTGTGGAACGACTGATGCTAAAACAGTAAGCATCGCTACTGGCGCTGCTATGGATAACACGATTACACTTGGTGGAACTGGCAATAACGTAGTTACAGTTGCTAATGTTCAAACAGGTGGAAGTGTATCTATTGGCGATGCGATGACCACGGGCACGATTTCTATTGGAGGATCTGGAGCCCAGACGGGAACGATTATAGTCGGTCAATCTTCTGCTGCAAATACCCTTGCTCTTGGAACAGGTGCTGGAGCAGGTATTATCAATATGGGAACAGGAGTAGGCGCTGCTAAGGCAATCAGCATTGGCACAGGGAACGCTATGGCTAATACAATTGCCATTGGTGGAACTGGAGCAAATATTGTAACTATAGCTAATACTCAAACAGCCGGTTCATTGTCTCTCGGTGCTGCTATGACTACAGGCGACATTGTAATTGGTGCTGCCCAAACAAGTGGAGTGATCACTATTGGTGGTGCGTCAGCCCAGACTGGAACAATCACACTTGGACAATCAGCAGGGGCTGGTACAATTAATATTGGTTCTGGTACTGGTGTAACAGCAATTAATGTTGGCAGTGGAGTATCTGGAAATACTGTATCCATTGGAAATGGAATCATTACTGGCGCCCAAACAGTTAATATTGCTAGTGGAGCTTCTGCAGCTGCATCAGTTGTTAATATCCATGCTGGGGCTGCAACAGCTGGACTACAAACAACTAATATTGCTAATGGAACATCTACAGCTAATCGAGTAGTAGCTATTGCAAATGGCGCTTCATCAAATGCTGTAACGGTTGGTTCAACAACGACGACATCAGCATTAACATTGCAAGCTGGTACTGGTGGAATCACTCTTACTTCTGCTGGTATTGTATCGATGGGATATGTAACGCAAGCATCTAGTGCTGGTGATAGTGCAACAGGCACAGCTACAATTAATGCAAACGTTGGGTATATTACCTGCGCTTCTTATACAACGGCTGCAGCAGCTACTGTTGTGTTTACAATTACCAATTCGTTAGTATCGGCTGCATCTGCAATTCTTGCAGTAGCAAATGATGTTGGAACTGGTGATTCTCAAATGCAAGTAACCAGAGTAAAACCTGGTGCTGGTAGCTTCTTGGTTTATGTTAAGAATGTTGGAGGAGCAGCTCTTGACGCAGACATGAATATTACTTTCTGGGTATTATAATACTTAGAGACTTATTTAGTTAGTAACTATCGATTATACTTAGTCGGGGTGTGCTTGAAAGCCGCCCGGCTAAGTATAATTTATTTTAAATAATCTAGGAGAATCCATGGAAGCTATGAACAAAGAAGTAGTTAACGAAGTAGCAAAAAAAGAATCAAAATTATATATCAAGATCAATGAAGATCCTTCAAGTGTGGATTTTACATTTGTTATACCTAAAGACTGTAATTACGAAAACGCTAAGCGTGGTGCACTTTCTACTTACGAGCATATTGTTCGTCTTGAAGGTGAATCAGCTAAAGAAGCGAAAGAAAAAGAAGAAGAAAACAAAGAAGAAGCAGCTAAAGAAGTTGCTGTAGAAGTAGTGAGCTAGATATGGCACAAAATAGTATAAAATTCATCCCACAAAGAACAAAAACATCTGCTGGTATGACTGCTGACTATGTAGCAATTAATGCATCTGGATTAGAAGAAGCATGTTCAAGCTTAACGATACAAAATGCAACTAATAAGGTGATTACATTAAGCTTTGATGGATCTACCGATCATAGATTTTTACCAGTTGGGGCAACTTGGTTGTTGGAAGCTCAAACGAATAACCAACCAGCATCAAAAGTATCATTATTGCCAAGAGGTACTATTGTTTATGTTAAGGGGGATACTGGTACAGGAGATGTGTACTTATCTGGTTGTTATGTTTAATGGGAATCTTCCCTTAATAGTTTAAAAACCTAAATTGGAGTTTGATATGAGTTTGCATAGTTCGGTCCGTGTACGATATGAGGAATTACGTTTGAGAGATCATTCGGAAATTTTGGCTAACTATATTTCTGTAGGAGATCCATTTGAGCATCCTATAAGGCTTATAAAGGTAAGCAATTTTACCGATTCGAATCTAATAATTTCATTTGATGGCATTACTGATCATGATGTTGTTGGGGCAAACTCATACTCACTCTATGATTATGGTTCAAATAGATCAGATCAAGGTGGATATCTTGAGATGTCAATTGGTGATCGATTCATGATTAAGGCAGAAGACGCACTTCCTAATCAAGGTAAAGTTTATGTAACCGCTTTTTATGTAAGCCAAGCTTAAGGAGGAATTATGTCACAATGTGCGCATCTTAATAACGGGATATTTCCACCTAGATCAGTTGTAGAGTATTTAAGTGGGGATGCTGGTGGATTAATTAGCCCAGATTATGGTAATAATGTATTTCTTCTTGGTGGAACTAATGCTTATGTAACTGGCAACCCTGTTACAAATACACTATCTATAGCAGTAGTTGATTCACCATCATTTGCAGGTACTGTAACCTCAGCAGGAAGTATTACGACTACTGCTGGAGATATATTGCTACCATGGACAACTGCTACAGCGGGACACATTAAATTTGGCGGAAATACATGTATAAGATTTCCTGAAGAAACAAGCACCTTCTTGGGGAGTAACGCAGGAAATGATACATATACTGGTAGGGGAAACGTAGGTCTAGGTAGTAAATCACTAGGTATAATTTCCTCTGCTGATAACTGTACTGGCCTTGGATGGCATTCTTTGAGTTCGTTGACAACTTCTAGCTCGAATACTGCCGTAGGTGACAGCTCTTTGGTTGGTCTTAGAACAGGAGATGGACATAATATAGCTATTGGCACATTTTCGCTTTCTAACGTCGATACTGGAGCTTATTCAATCTGTGTTGGGTCGAATTCTGGAGATAGTTATTTTACTAATGAGAGTTCTAATATATGCATAGGTTATAACACTAGTGGTACTGTCGGAGAAAGTAATAAACTACGCATAGGTAGATCAACAGGAATTGGCGCTGGTGAAATAAATGCTTCGTTTATAGCTGGGATATATAATATTACGCCTACTATAGTTAATACCGCAAGAGTAACGATTATTGATAGTGCTGGTCAAATAGGATCATTAGGTGTTGGGCTAACAAAGTATTTATTGAGTGGTGTTACGGGTAATCTTCCAGTATGGGAAACTGATATATCTGTTAACTCTGTAACTGCAGAAGCAAACATAACTACTACTGCTGGAGATATTTTACTCCCACAGACAACTACTACAAAGGGGCACATTAAATTTGGTGGTGAAATATATTTAAGATCTCCTGAAGTTACGGGAGTTTTTTTAGGATATAAAGCGGGAAACGATACATATACTGGTAGTAATAATATAGGTGTAGGCGGTGAGGTTTTAGCAGCAGTAACCACATCTAGCCATTGCACTGGCGTTGGTAGCCTTGTTTTAAAGTCAGCGACGACTTCTAGATACAACACAGCAGTAGGCGCTGCGTCATTAAATGCTGTTAAAACAGGAAATGGTAGTAATACAGCAATAGGCTCAGGATCACTATCTAAGATTACAATTGGTGCTTATTCAACCTGTCTTGGAACGAGCTCTGGATTTAATTATACTACTAACGAAAGTTCTAATATATGCATAGGTTATAATGCCAAAGGTACTGTTGGAGAGAGTCATAAACTTCGTATAGGGAATGGGACTGGTACTGGTAATGGAGAGATAGATGAAGCGTTTATAGCTGGTATATATAACGAAGCTGTTAGTGCTACGTCTACTGTAGTATTGGCTGATTCTGATAATAAATTAGGTGGGCTTCCATCTGGAGCCGTTGGTGCTGTATTGACTATGGGGGCTACTGCTCCATCATGGGAAGTACCGATTATAACTTGTGAAGCATTTCAGCGTATGGATTTCACAGGATTTTATTCATGGGAAGCAGCAGGACCATATTTTGATGACACAACACTTGGAACGTTTCAGTTACTTGTAGCTGGAACAGGGTATATCAAGGGAGAGATAGTTACATGGGTAGCACAGGATATATCTGGGATGACTTCTGGTGCTTGTTGGTTCATTTATATTGATGACACTGGAACAATAGGTAAGACATCAACTAGAAGTAGTTCTCTGTTTGTTGATTATGTTGTTTTATTTGAATGCTTATATGATGAAACGGTTGGAACAAAATTACAACACACAGTTAAAGAAAATCATCCATATAATTATCCTACAGCAGTATCAAATTACCAACATGACATTATTGGCGCTGTTATTGAGAACGAAAATAACGGGGCTAATATAATTGCTGGTAGCTCTACTTTAAAGATATCTATTTCTGGCGATGATGTTTTAGCTGATCACGGTCTTGATACAACTATCCCAGCAGCAGCAGATGTTACTTTTAGAAAGTTCTATAAGACAGCTGGTGGTAAATGGGCACAACAAAATAATACCAATACCTTTACTGGTTTCTATAACAACGCAGGGACGCCGGCAGGGCTAACAGCAAGTAAGTACGGTGTTTATAGACTGTATGTATCTAAAGATACGTTAAATGCAACTACACCTACGTATTATGCTGTATTACATACTGCTCAATATAATAATAATGGAGCAGCATTAACAGCTATATCCAATGGATCTATAGTATCAGCCGATGGTGAGTTGATGGCTCTTGAGCTAGCTCAACTAGGGTATATAACATTTGGGGCAGGTGGTTCTGGTGCTGGTGGCGAAATTGTCACAATAACAATAGCAAAAAGCACATTACGTTCAACGATATCTGGCGGCGTTGGTTCAGGTACTGCTAGTTGTGTAACGACTAATGCATCGGCATTTAATGGTATGTTATCTGGTGCTGATACCAATGTTCAAGCAGCGCTTGATACTATTGATAACTGGGGTGCAGGAACTACCGATAAGAGCTTGATGGTTGGTAACGGTATAGGCTCAGCTCCTGGTGTTATAGCAGTTGGCGGAACAGGCACTATTTTGACCGGTATTACAGCAAATGATCCTACATGGACTACTGCTACCTACCCGTCAACAATTGCTAAGGGCGACGTTGTAATCGGTACTGCTGCAAACGTTATTGGAGTGGTTGCAACTGCTGGTGCTACTGACAATTATGTACTTACTGCTAATGGAGCTGGTGAAGTTCCAACGTGGCAAGCTGATGCTGGCACTAGTTTTTGTAGTGATGCTGAAGCTATAGCTGGAACCGAAAGCGCAAAAGCTGTAGCACCTTCAACCCTTAAGGCTAAATTGGGCGCTCAGACTTCACATGGTTTGGTATATGGTGCTGGTACTACGACAGCTCTAGCTTGGACGGCTGAACCAACTGATGGACAAATTCTAATTGGCGATACTGGAGCAATCCCGCAATTGAGTACAATTACCGCTGGAACG
>Ga0075122_10001545_pt1 | contig 16308 bp, 27 predicted proteins | sample AntAceMetag02UKB_FD_69790 | JGI IMG/M metagenome (GOLD analysis project Ga0075122, IMG submission 69790) | Saline lake microbial communities from Ace Lake, Antarctica - Antarctic Ace Lake Metagenome 02UKB | ecosystem: Environmental > Aquatic > Non-marine Saline and Alkaline > Saline | place... | reverse complement strand
AGTCCGTATGTAATAATTTCAGAAAGGAAAAAATGAAAACTATATCAGTTTTATTTGGATTGTTAGCAGGATATGAGCTTTTATATTCACTAATCAACTATAGCTCGCTAGCATTTATATTAAGTATGTCATTTGTTATGAGTAGTCTCATGGCATTGAAGATTGAGGAGTTAAAATGAGAGATATATTACTCTGGATTTTACTTTACATCCCACTAGCAGTAGTAGCGTGGTATGTTCAAGTATTTATTATCAATATATGGCTGTTTCTAGGCAATATGATATACGGAACAATCACAGCACTATACCTTGCTGCCATAATCTGGATTTGGAATAAGTTACAAAGGAAATAATGATATTTTATATAGCATCAATCATATTAGTAGTCTGCTTATGGAAGATGGAGATATGATAATCAATGTAGACCCAGTGGCAAAACCACGCATGACAAGACAGGACAAGTGGAAACAGAGACCAGTAGTAGTCAGATATAGAGCCTATTGCGACGAGCTGAGACTAAAGGTAGGCAAGTATGTACCTGGAGATACAGTGTCAGTAGTATTCATAGTGCCTATGCCTAAGTCCTGGAGCAATAAGAAGAAGGCGTTGATGAATGGGAAACCACATCAACAGACCCCCGATATTGACAACTTTCAGAAGGCATTTTTAGATGCTCTATGTGAGAGTGATAGTCATGTCTGGGATATTCGGGCTGTGAAACTTTGGGGTACATCAGGAAAAATAATTATAAAAAATAAAAGAGGTAAATACTCTGATTGGAAGATATGAAGAAAAACATTGATGGAGAAGCAGTAGCAAGATGCTTTACAGGAACATGGGAGAGACACGATAGATATGAGCATGAAATGAAAACAAGTAGGTGGATTATCCTTAAAATGCTAATAAGGGGAACAATGAAACTAAGATGGTGGGTTCCAGTAAGTCAGAAGCGAAAAGGATTATATTTAAAAGGAAAAGAAATGATATGAAAGAATGTTGCGATGAGATATATAAAGACGATGGAAGGGATAGCGATGGCAAAGACCATAAAGGGGATTGGGGTTCTCATTCAAAAGCCGATAACTTACAAAGCATGGGATTTCCTACTCCACCGACAATCAGTCGTAATAGAATATCCAAGTTCGGGGTTCGGGAAGTATTGGAGGATTCTAGGGGGAGACCAGAGACTACACGAGATAACAAGATGCCAAGCAATAGCAGGAATATTGAAAGCTAAAGGAATACAAAGTATATGAAATCAAAATCACTCTGTCCAAACTGCAATCAAGGTAGAGATAGGCTTATTGAGGAAGATGGTGGATATTACTTATGTGGTCTTTGTAAGGGAAAAGGATGGGTTTATACAAAAGACGAGTCATATAGTACCAAGAGAACTAGTATATTCGGGGTAAGAAGTGGGTTGGATGTAGTTAGAATAAGAGGACTTGAGAGTAAACCAGAGATAGAAAAAGAAAAAGAAACTGCAATAAAAATAGGTTCACACTTTCTAGGATATAAACCATATTATAAAACACTATGTCAAAACGATATAAATTAGGAATACAAAGTATATAAAGGAAATATGAAAGTAAAAGAACTAATAAAAAAACTAAAAGGCTATGAAGATTTTGATGTTGAAACTAATTTATTCCTTAAAGATAACTCTGAATGGGGAGCAACACTTCAATCATTTTCTATAGAGGGCATATCTGATATAGGATATAGCGAAAAAGTAATATCACTAGACGCAAAACATCAAGATTAATTAACTATATAAGGAGAGATATGAAAGTAACAACAGAGCTACCAAAATCAAACAAAGAATATGACAAAGGATGGAATGATGGAGTACAACATGAACGAGATAGAGTTTGTCTTGAAATTGCTGGTTTTTCTCCACTAGGACACATGGAAACTAAAGAACTAGTTAAAATAATAAGGAAAAAATGAATCTAATAGAAGCATATTTACTAATCGCAATAGCATTTCTATCAGGAGTTTTGATAGTGATAAAAAAGGACTAATATGAGTGAACAGATAAAAAAAGAGGCAATAGGTAATTTGTTTGATTTACTTATATCTTACAAGATGCCAAATGGAACTACAGATAAAGAATTAGCAGAGTTTATGGAAACCACCATATCCCAAGCAGTACAACATGAAAACAAAAGAATGATAGATGTGATTAAGCAGTTTGACGGATATGATTGTGGAAAGACTGGTTGCAAAGACCAAGTAAAAAGTATTCTAAAAGCATTGGAGGGAAAATGAATAAAGTATGTAGCACCTGCAAGACTGAAAAAACAGTTTCAGAGTTTAGTAAAAACAAGACCACTAAGGATGGGTACGCTTATGATTGTCTAAAGTGTCATTCTACCGCCAATAAGAAATGGAGAAAGAAAAACAAAGATAGTGTTGTTGCCTCAAGATATAAGTCTTATGTTAAAAGAAAAGAGAATGGACAACTACAAGCCAAGAGTAGACTACATAATGCTATAGACTCTGGAAAGATTGAGAAACAAAACTGTGTTGTCTGCGGAGAAGAAGGTCATGCACATCATCACTTCGGATATGACAAACCACTAGAGGTTATTTGGTTATGCCACAAACATCACATGAACCACCATAAATATGTTAATGAGTTAATAAGCGAAGCTGTTTTACAGGAGAGGGATAGGATAGTGGAAGGCATTAAGAAAATAAACACCAAGACTCATATTTGTGGCTTCAATGATGGAGAACAAAACTGTGATTGCTACAAAGCGGGTATTTTTAGAGTAAACAGACTAATTAAATCGCTAAAGGAGAAATAGAATGAAGATACTCAATCTCTACGCTGGAATAGGTGGCAATAGGAAGTTGTGGGAAGGTCACGAAATAACTGCGGTTGAATACGACCCTTACATATTAAAGGTTTATCAAGACTTATTCCCAGATGACAAAACAAGTGTTGCTGATGCTCACCAGTATCTACTAGAACATTTTAACGAGTTTGATTTTATCTGGTCTAGTCCACCATGCCAGAGTCATTCATCATTCAGGCAGAATATATGTGTAAGGTATAGGGGAACTAAGCCTATGTATCCTGATATGCAGCTATATCAACAGATATTATTCTTACAGGCAAACTTTGATGGTGATTGGGTGGTAGAAAATGTCAAACCCTATTACAAACCACTCATAGAACCGACAGCTATAATTCAAAGACATTATTTCTGGGCAAACTTTGACATACCAGAGATAGATTTCAAGATGGATAAGATAAGAACTGCACAAATACCCGACCTGCAGCAACATCATGGTTTTGACTTATCAGGATATAAACTAAAAAACAAAAGACAAATATTAAGAAATTGTGTTTATCCTCCAGTAGGAGAACATATATTAAAGGAACTACGTTCCAATACTAAATAAAGGAATACCAGATGGAGAAGTAATGTTTATTTGTCCTAAATGTGGAGAGGTAGTCAAAGCAGTAAAGGAGATACTAAATGATGCAATCTGATATAATGTGAGTATATGACCAAAGTACCAGAGAAAAAGACCATATCAGGAAAGAAGAAAAAGGGAACGAAACCAATTAGTAAGCAGGCTGCATATAATAAAGCGTCTGCTTTTTTTGGAGAGGCAATAGATACAGCAGTAAATGTAATGCGAGAGTCAAAGAACGACAACGCAAGACTCGGAGCTGCAAAAGTAATAATAGCAAAGGTACTGCCTGACCTACGCTCAGAGGAAGTAAATGTAAAAGGCGATATAAAAGGTAAATGGATAGTGGAACTGAGAAAATATGGAGCAAATACCAATAATCAGGACACCAGTAACCTTTCAACCAAAGCAGCTTGAGGCTTACAAGGTATCTCTAAAGACACCTGTAACTTTCATGGGAGGAGCTAAAGGAGGAGGTAAGAGTTTTTTCATAAGAGGTAGAGAGATATTGAGACGAGCAGAATATCCCCAAACTAGGGGACTAATCATCAGAAAAACATTTCCAGAATTGATAGCAAACCATATAAGACCGATGTTTGTGGAGTACCCAGAGACTAGACAGTGGTACAACAAGCAGGAGAAGACAATCTACTACCCCAATGGCTCTACAACCGAGTTTTCCTATCTGCAGCGTACTGATGATGTCTACACCTATCAGGGACGAGAGTACGAGGACATAAGCATTGACGAGGTAACTCAGCATGAGTGGGAAGTTGTCAAGATTCTCCGAACATCCAACCGTACTACCAATAAAAACATTAAGCCAACGACTGTACTAACTGGCAATCCAGGAGGTATCGGGCATCAAGACATTAAGAGAGTATTTGTAGATAGACAGTTTAGGGATAGAGAACGACCAGAAGATTACGCATTTGTACCAGCATTTGTTCAAGACAACATAGCTCTAATGGAGGCAGACCCAGATTACATCAAGAGGCTAGAAGACCTACCAGACCATCTTAGGAGGGCATATTTACATGGAGACTGGAACATATTCAGTGGATTAGCATTTACCGAGCTAAACAAACGAGTCCATGTAGTTAAGCCATTTACACTACCAGCCAACACTAAGTACTTCGGAGGATACGACTGGGGATACAGACATCCATTTTCTTTCATATTGTGTGGAATAACTATGGACAAAGACATCTATGTAATCAGTTATAGAGTTGCACAGGGTAAGTTGCCGCCAGAACACGCTAGAGAAATTAAGAAGATAGTCGGCAATAAGAAGATTAAGATAATGACAGCTCCAGATGCTTTCTCACAAAAAGGCGGAGAGAAGATAATCAATCAATTAAGGGGAGCAGCTCCTCAATTAACATGGGTCAGAGCTAATGACGACAGAGTACAGGGAGTACAGACACTCAGAAAGCTATTTGCATACGAGGGAACAGAGTCAGGTAAGCCACAATTACACTTCTTTGAAAATACGCTGCCAGTGTACGACCAAGTAGCATCAATGATGTATAACGACAGGAAACCAGAGGATGTAATAAAGATGGATGCAGACGAGTTTGGATACGGCGGAGACGACTTATATGATGCCTTACGATACGCATTGCATACCTACCTATACCCGAATAAGCGAACTAAGAAGAAACCCGATGTAACATCAGGTCAGTACATCCTAAACCTAATTAAAGAGGAGGAAAGAATAGAGAGGGCTAGTAGACTAATGTTTTAGTGTGCTATGATAAGTTCATGTTACTGCCTATTAAAGATAAGTTCATAAGAGTAGTTGCAAACCAATTAGGGTTTATTGGTAACATTTCCAAAAGAGTACGAGTAGAGGCAGACATTGAGACTTTCAATTTCAAAGAGGACGAGAGTGTATGGAATCAAAAGCAGGGTAACTCTGCTAGAGTTTTTACTGTCTATTTTGACGATACCTTTGTAACTGGATTCAATGACGGAGAGAGACCAGAGATTACCTTTACGAGATTCTCCAAAGCACTCAGAGACCTAGCAAAAGAGGGGAAAGTTGTACTCAATGATGCGGAGGCAACCACCAAGAAGTTGATAGAGTCTGAGGTAGCAAAGATGGCAGTCAAAGACAGGAAAGACAAGATAGAGGCTATACCAGCAACAAATAAAACACAAAAGATGGCAAAGGAGGTTGTTAAGCGTGCTAATAGACGGGTTTCTACCAAAAGACGCAAGTAAGGATAGTTACGATATTCTTATGATTTCTGTTACTAATTTGTATTCCAAGTTAGATACTGACGAAAAGTTGTTAGTCGCATTAACATTTGATGCAGGATATACTCAGACTGTAGTGGCTATGATTTTGCAAGTATCATCCAAGACAATCTCAAGCCGAATTAAGAAACTTAAAAAGAAACTGGAGCTAGATTATGGTAAAAATCACTTCAAATAGATATAAAATAGAAGTATGAAGATATTAGATTTACTCAAACACAGATTTGAGATGGCTAAATCATTTACTAAGGACTTTCAAGAGGAAGTTGAGCAAGGAGTAAAAGATTACAACGCCGACCAACCAAGTAAAGTCCCCTTTCTAAATGACAAAGACTATATAGACACGCTCAATCGTCGCTATGCAATCACAATCCCACTGATATTCACAAACCATGAGTCTATGCTGGCGTCTCTATTTGACCGACCACCTGAAATAATCATCAGAGGTAGAGGAGCAGACGACGAAAATAAGAAAAACAAACTCAAAGCAGCTTATGAATACCTAATAGACAAACTAGATATACCTACCTGGATGACAGACTCAGCATGGTGGTTTATTCTAGCTGGTTTCGTCTCAGCAGAATCATCTTATGTTAAAGAGACAGTAGATGTACCAATGTTTGACGAGGAGACTGGCGAGGAACTAATGGACGAATTAGGAGAGCCAGTCATGAGGACGAAGTTTAAGTACGACGACCCAGTGATACAAACCAACAACCCACTCAAAGTATTTTTCTCCCCAGAGTCTGAGTTTAGTGTCAATGGAGACAAAATCCCCTACAAGTTTGATAAAATACTAATGAATACAGAAGAAGTAGAGAGGACTTATGGGACAAAAGTTAAAGCTGACTCGCAGTTGGAAATCGGCGAGGAGAAAGCGACCAGCAAAAAAGAGTCTGACAAAGAGGATAATAAGAGGGTACAAATCTATAGGTACAAAGGCACAATTCCCTCAGAGTACAAAGATGAAGAAATTGAAAAACAAGAGGTCTTTGAAGACTGGGATTACGAGTGCGAATACTTCGTCGTCTACTCAGCAGAAAAAATCCTCTATGCCGAAAAGATAGACAGTAAGAACATAACCCTACTAAAATGGTTTGGGTCTCCAAACAAGTTTTTCGGATTCGGTATCGCTAAACTACTACAACCTTTCCAGAAAGAGAAATCAACTAGGCGTGGTCAGATGATGCGATATGCCGATGTAGCAGCCTTTCCTAAGCTAGCAATACCACTAGACTCCGACATTGACGATAAGGCAGTACAAGACCCAAGAGAAATACCTGTAATCACATTTGACAAAGAGCCTCCAAAATACCTAACACCTCCAGATGTGGCTAACATCATTACCCTAACATCAGCAGAGGCAGACACCGACGCTCAGAGAGCATCTGGGATGATGGACATATCCCAAGCTGGTCAGCAGACTACTGTTGATACTGCTACTGGTCAGTCTATATTTGCAGAGGCAGCAGAGCGTAGGATGCGTATGGCTAAACGAAAATATGTAAGATTCTACCGAGAGAGCATGATTACTATACTCAAACTAGCTCAGAAGTACTGGGACGAGGACAAACTCGTATCTATTACCGACTCAGAGGGTAAGACCGAGCAAGTAACTATAACTAGACAAGACCTCCAGAACATAGACTTTGATAGAGATGTAGACATAGACGAGGAAACTCTAACAGTCAACAAAGATGTGCTAAGAGAACAAGCTATTGCCCTATACGACAAGGTAAAAGACGACCCACTGATAGAGCGAAAAGAAGTATTCAAAGATGTACTCACTGAGGGATTCAATAAGAACGACCCAGATAGATACATCAAAGAGTCTGGACTAGAGCCTGGACAACAACTCATAGATGCAGAAACTGGACAACCATACATAGTAGACGACTCAGGAGAAGTAGTACCACAGGAAAATATGGAAGAAACAGCAGAGCCAAAGGGTAATGGAGAGTCCGTACCTACAACTCAGGCTGGAGTAGTAAATAGATAGTTTAATAATTAGAAGACCCTTGTAAGAGGATTCTAGGAGGTTTTATGAAGCGTGTACTCGTACACATCCCCAAAAAAGATTTAGCAAGTGAAGTAGGAGGTAAGAAAGTCGTGCAACTAGGCGGCAATACCTACTGTTACAAATGTGGTTATAAGATGATTCCCGAAATACAGATAGAGGGGAAAGAAAGATTTAGGAGAGCAGAGTTTTACATAGATACTGCTTGCCATTGTGATAAATAATAACGACGAGACTGAAAGCGAGCCTACACCCATAGCTCAGGGAGGTATGTGGGAGGATGTCGTCAATCCAAGAACTGGGGAACACTCACTAAAGACCCATAGACTCAAGTTAGTAAAAAGGTGGTGTAAAGTCCACTCTTTCAGAGTTATAGACATGAAAAAACGACTAGCTGAGTGTACTGAGTGCGGTCAGGAAATTAAGTTTGTGGTGGGTAAAGACCTAGTTAAAGATGATGGCTCAGTCATAGTAAGGTAAAAATCAGTCAATATAATTATATAATTAAACTAGACTAACCGCTAAATGCGGCGTCTTATAGTAGAAAGGAGTCGTCATGTTAAATGACAACACTCTAAGTATTACAGATGCAGCCGAAAAAGCTGTAAGCACATTAAACGAAGATGCCGCAGAGGACGCAACGCCAGAAGTTGTTGAGTCGGAGGTAGATGGTGGAGTAGAGGATGCGAAAGATTCCGCTCCAGAGGGAGACGAGCCTGTAGAGGAAGAAACTAAGGAGGATAAAACCGACGAAGTTGAGACCGAAGAAGAAACAGAGACTCCCAAAGCCGACGAGGAAGACACTAAAACTGACGACGCTGAGACTGACTTTGAGCATATAGACCCAAAGACTCTCCCTAAAGAGTTGCAGCCGATGTATAAAAATCTTATGAAAGGTTTTACTCAAGGCAGGCAAAAAGATAGTGAGGTAGCCACTAAAGCTCATGAGGAGCTAGAGGCTCTCAAGATAGAGGTCAAGGCTCTCAAAGATGTTAAGCCAGAGACTCCAAAGAAAGAGGAGACTCCAAAGTTTAACACTCCAGAGGAGTATTACGACTACATAGCCGAGAAAAAGGCTAAGGAGGCTATCAAGACCGAAAGAGTTAAAGCATACAGAGAGACTGCAGTCGCTGATTATCCCAAGCTAGACAAAAGGCTTGACGAAAAAGGCGAACACTACGACATTGTATTTGACAAAGCCGTAGGAGCAGAGCTTGATTCTAAACTTTCTGACCATATAAAGGAAACTGGGTCAGAGATAGGATTTGATTTCAAATCCGAGTTTACGAGATTCAAAGGCGAGTGGGACGAATATGTTACAGGCAATGTTAAGAAGTATATCTCTAAGCAGGACGAGATTGCTAAAAAGAACGCTGAGAAGACTAGGAAGAAAACTCCAAAATCCTCTCCAGCTACTACTGCTCCAGCAGGGATAAAAACTGTTAGAGATGCAATCAGAGCCTCTAAGGAGAAATTATTAAATAAATAGGAGACTATTATGTCAGTCAATTTAGGAGAATTAGCTGCAACTACACTCAAAATGTATGAGGGGTCGTTAGCAGATAACATCTTCAAAAAAGCTGTTGTATTCAACCATCTAAAAGAAAATGGTGGGATGAAAAAAGTCAGTGGTGGAAGAAATATGGTAATACCATTGATGTATTCCGCTAATTCAACAGTCAAAGCGTTCACAGGTTTGGACACTTTGGACAACACTTATCAAGAAACTGTAGATGCTGCAGAAGTTAGCTGGAAGAATTACGATGTATCAGTCGTATTCACTTTCACTGACGAGTTACAAAACTCAGGCGAGAGCCAAGTTATTGACTTGTTAGAGGCTAAAATTACTCAAGCAGAAAACTCTCTCAGAGAGAGGATGAACGACGACCTTTTCAACGGAGCAGCTAGTGATAGTAAAGAAATCACTGGATTAGACACCGTTGTCGCACAAGCCACATACGCTGGCATTGCAGGGGGAACTTATTCATGGTGGCAGAGTGATGTGGATGCCACAGCCGCAACATTAACAGTCGCATATATGAGAAATGCAAAAAATACTGCTAATCTCGGTAATGGTGGAAGTAATGTATCTTTGATAGTTACAGACCAAACCCTTTACGAGAAGTACGCAAGTCTTTTGACATCTACTCTATCTATGTCTCCAAGCTCGTCAGAGAGTAAGAGACTAGGAGATGCAGGATTCACAAACCTAGAGTTTGAGGGAGTCCCAGTATCTTTTGACGAGTCATGTACGGCAGCCGTGATGTTTTTCTTGAATAAAGATAACTTCAAGCTCGCATATCATCCAAAAGCTAACTTCAAAGTTATGAAGAAAGCAGAGCCTACAGACCAACACGTGAGTATTTCACATATTGTCTGGTCAGGTAACACTTGGTGTAATAGACGAGCATCATTATCAAAACTAACAGCTAAAACAGCTTAAAGGAGAAATAAGTTATGAGTAAAAAAGTAATAACCTCCTTGACAGGTAACGATTCTACCAAACAGGTAGAGCCAGGAACAATCTTTTTTGATGATTCCAATGGCAAAGTTTACCGATATGTCTTGGTGGAGGATGCAGCTCTAGCAATCGGAGATGTAGTAGAATACGCCGATGATTCAGGCTACGAAGTAACCAATGACAGGTCTGGTGGAGCATCCATTGGACGAGTTGTAGCAGGAGTAGCAGTCGGTACGATTACCGATGCTTACTACGGCTGGATTCAAGTAAGTGGTATTCATACCGCCGTCAAAACTGATGGAGCAGTAGCCGCAGGGGATGCACTAATCCCTCATGCCTCAGTAGATGGTCAGGCTGATACCGCAGTACAGAGTTCAACAGGAGTCGTAACTGCAGCCGAAACTTTCGGGTATGCACTAGCAACCGACGCTGGCACAACCAGTGCAGGAACTGTTGCAGCTATGCTTAGATGTCTATAAAGAGTTAAGTATAAAAATCAGGGGGAGTGGCAACACTCCCTCTTTTTTTGTGCTATAATTTTGTTATGAAAATAGGCGTTGGAATACCCTGTCCAGAAAATGTCAATTCAAGTTTCGCATTTGATAATCTCCCTATGTTAATGGGTCAAGGCAGGAAACTCGGACATGAGATGTATCTATCGTATAAAAATGGAGTCAGAACAGACAAAAACCGCAACATAATCCTCAACCTCTTTTACAAAGCAGAAGTAGACTACATATTATGGCTAGACGCCGACATGATGTATCCCCACGATATTATAGAAAAATACCTAAAAGTAGATTTTGATGTCATAGGATGCCTCTATTTCAAGAGAATATCTCCATTTGAGCCTATTGCCTACATCAAAAACCCCAAACCAACACCAACAGCTCCATATATGTCGTTAGACCCCTCTAAGATACCCGAAAACGCTATTGCTGAGGTAGATGGACTAGGATACGGCGGCATGATGGTCAATATGAGGGTCTACAAAGGACTAGGAGAAGACAGATGGACTCACTACGGTAAGAACTTTCATATTCCTGGAGAAGTAGGAGACCAGGCTACTCATGACCTAGAGTTTTGCAAACAAGCACAAAAGGCAGGATTCTCAATCAAACTACATACTGGGGTCAGTCCAGGACATTTATCAACTCAGGTTATTACAAGAGTGGACTGGGAGGCAGTCAGAAAGTTAGAGGAACAAGATGGACAAGGAAAAAAGGATTAAAGTAGGGATAGGAATACCGACTGCAGATAGGATAACTCCAGACTTTGCTATAGGCAATCTCGGAGAGATACTCAATTACACTTCAAGAAAATTACCTAATGTAGATGTAGCCATTGCTTTTCAAAAGGGAGTCAGGACAGATAGAAACCGAAACGAGATACTGGCTAGATTCTTGAAATCAGAGATGGATTATATCCTCTGGCTGGATGCAGATATGTTATATCCTGAGACAATCATAGAGAACTACCTACAAGTGGTAAAAGAGGGAGGCAAATTAGATGTTATAGGTTGTCTATACTTCGGGAGAAACTACCCTTTCAAACCTATCGGCTATACCAAAGACCCAACCAACGCTATCAAACCATATCTAACTATACCACCAGCGTTAGTTAAAAAAGGTGTTATCTATCCTGTAGCTGGTCTGGGATTTGGTGGGATGATGGTCAATACCAAAGTGTACGAGAAACTAGGCGACAAGAAATGGCACAACTACGGAGTTAATTTTCACTTACCAGGATTTGAAAACCCAGATGCTCTGACGCATGACCTAGAGTTTTGTAAGACTGCAGAGGCGGCTGGATTCAATATCTTGATGCATGGGTCAGTCAGACCCTCTCATATAGGAGACTACCCAGTGGACGAGAGAGATTTTATTAGAGAATATAGTCCCATAATGAAACATGAGCCAGATGTAATAGTCATGATACCAGCCAAACCAGAAGATGTAGAGCTGGCTAATAAAGCCGCTAAACTCATGCAGTATAGAGCTGGAACTAAGTGCGAAGTAAAGATTTTAGAGGATAAGAAGAAAGAGGGGTATGTGGCAATGGTCAATAAGTGTTTCAAGGAGACTAAGGCTGACCTCTATGTTTGGACATCTGCAGACGCATTTCCTGGCAAAGACTGGCTAAAAGAGGCTGTTATAGCTCAGGCAGTACAAAACAAAGGACTCATGTGTCTCAATAACGGTAGATGGGACGGCATACTGCCAGCATTTGCAATGATAACTAGGAAATACGCTGAGACTGTCTATAATGGGGAGATTTTCTATCACAAATACTTCGGGAACTATTGCGATACTGAGTTAGGACAGATAGCAAAACAGGAGCAGGAGTACGGATATGCAGAGAAATCTATCATGCTAGAGATTGACTACACAAAGCAATTTGACGGTCAGGTCAACAAAAAAGACCAGAGTCTATTCAAGAGACGAAAGAAAACAGGATTTGGTAATAAAGTGTTTGATAAAAAGATACTAGAGGAGTTTATATGACCAATGAAACTATCTTAAAGCGAAGTATGGAGAAAGCAGTAGAGAATTGGTATGGATGGAACTATACTGACTTACCTATTTATCATCATGCTGGTAGACAAATATATGTAGTTGATAGAGATGGGGGAAATGAACCACTTACATCTAAAGACCCAGAGTTTTTTAAGTTAATCTTCTCTCACGGCTTTGCTAAGGCATTTTGGGGAGAGGAAGAAGTAGATATTCAAACTTCTTATACTAAAAAAAGACATAAGGATGTATTAAAGAAGTTAAGAAGTGAAGGGAATGTTGCAATTATTAAAAGATGGGGAATAGATGGTACTCAAGTTAATTGGAAACACCACCTTCAACAAATGGTGCTGTGCATCCACCCTATCAAGTATTTGGAGAAGTTTCTATGATTTATGTAACAGGGTCAGAGGGATTTATAGCATCTCATTTAATAATCATGCTATCGGAGCTAGGATTTAACGATTTAGTTTTTCTGGACAAGAAAAAGGGTAGGCATACAGCCGACCTTGCGGAACTAAATAAAACAGTCAAAGCATACGGCAAGCCGACGGTTATATTCCATTTAGGAGCGAGTTGTTCAACATCTAACAGCCTCGCACATCCATACGCTGATTTTATAGACAACGCTGCAGGCACTGTAGGAGCGTTAGAACTGGCTAGAGTACATAAAGCTAAGTTTATCTATACATCATCCATCAAGGCTCTAAAGACAGCTAAGGACGGCTCTAGGACTCCCTACGGACTATCTAAATATGTCGGGGACTTGTATGTAAAGGAATATGCAGCAATGTATGGAGTGGAGTACATAATCAATCATCCTGGAACTATCTATGGATTTGGACAAGAGGGGTCGGCAGAATCAGGCTGGTTAGCGTGGTTTATCAAGTGTGCAAAGGAAAACATAATTTTACCAGTTTTCGGTAATGGAAAGCAAGTTAGAGATGTTTTGTATATATCAGACTATATCAGACTATTGCTCCGACAAATGACAGAGTTTGAGGACTGGAAAAACAAAGAGTACGAAATGGGAGGGGGTAGGAAAAACTCTCTATCTATTTTAGAGGCTACTAAACTTCTGGGAATTAAGGAGATTCAACTACTACCAGAGAGACAGGGAGACATTAAGAAACTTGTATCTAAAAATAGGGGACTCAGAGGTTGGAAACCTACTATGGGATATAAAGAGGGAATACTAAATACTTTGGAGAAATACAAATGAGAACTATAGCAGTTTTAGGAGGCTCTGGATTCATTGGCAGCCATTTAGTAGACAAAATCATTGAGGAGGGAGATAAGCCTGTTATCTTTGATAGATTCAAGAAAAACGACAGTAATCCAAAGGCTGACATTTTTCTAGGAGATGTTTGCGACGCTGAGGCGGTCAATTACATAGTCGGACATACTGACGCATCAATCAATCTCGCTGGTATTTTAGGAACTATGGAGACGGTAGACAATCCAGCTCCAAGTGTCAAAGTCAATGTTTTAGGAGCATTAAACTACTTACAGGCGGTCAGAGAAAACGACAAAAAAGCAGTTCAAATCACAGTAGGTAATCATTACATGAATAACAGCTACTCTATAACCAAGTCTACTGCTGAGAGACTAGCTCTTATGTTCAATGTGGAGCATGGCACTAAGATAGGAGTAATAAGGGCATTAAACGCCTATGGGGAGCGACAGAAACACAAACCAGTACGCAAGGTAATACCATCTTTCATACATAGAGCATTGGAGGGAAAACCCATTGAAATCTTCGGGAACGGCGAGCAAATAATGGATATGATTTATGTTAAAGATGTGGCGGATGTACTATACAGAGCTATGACAACTAACTACGACTACTACAAAGTCTATGAGGCTGGAACAGGTAGAAAAACCACAATCAACGAAATAGCTCAAATCGTATCAAACTGTATCCCTGATTCTGAGATAAAACATATACCTATGAGAGCTGGAGAGCCTGACAATTCTGTAGTGATAGGAGACCCCAGTACATTGTGGTCGCTATACGGCAGAGTGCCTAAGCTCACTAAGATAGAGGATGTAATGCCTGATATAGTTCAATGGTATCGGGAAAATAAGGTAAAATCCACCTCTTAATATGCGATAATTTAAGTAAGGAGGAACTAATTATGGATTTACAAAAAATTATTGGTCAAGCCGAGCTAGAAATAAAAGATAAAAAAGACGAGGCTGACAGATATTTACACAACGCTAAGGCTAGTTTAGCTGAGGCAAAAACTAAAAGAGCTAGTGTCAAAAGACAAGAAATAGAGCTTGCTAAGTTTCAAACGGAGATTGATAAGAAAATCGCCAAACTTGAAAAATTAGAGGCTATCAAACTCTCAGAACAAGAGAGAGGCATACTCAAAGCAGATGCTGAGGAGTCTATGGAACGAGCCAATAAAATGACTCAGGATGCTATGGATAAAAAGATTGAGTCCGAAAACCTCATGAAACAAGCATCAGACAGAGAGCTTAAAGCTAAAAGTAACGCTAAAAATTACAAAGAAAAACTAAAGAAAGCAGCAATTTCAAATCTGTTAGATTTAATGTTTAAGGAGGTCTAAAATGTCAGTAGCCATATCGGAGTTACAAACCCGATTAGCTTACAGACTCGGCGAAGATAGCACTCCTAGCGACACTAACGAAGTAGCCAGACGACTTTCTTTCTTCAACGAGGCGTACAGAAAAGTACTTGGGGAGACCTATTGGTGGTTTCTACAGGTTACTGGGTCTGATACAACTATTGCTAGTCAAGAGATTTACACAAACGCAACATACTTTAGAGACATGATTGAGCTAAGGGTAGACGGAAAAGCCGTACATCCTATAAGTCAAGCAAAGGCTCTATCTACCTATAATTACCCACCAAACTCCTACTATTTTGACTCTATGTCTCCCAGATTCTATATCTTTGGAGACTCAGAGCTACATATTATTCCTGTTCCATCAGCAGCTCCTAGTGCAGTCGCTGTTACCAGCATTACCGCATCAGGAACTACAGCCACTGTAACCACAACTACAGCTCATGGACGCTCAAATCATCAATACATTACAGTAGCTGGAGCAGACCAGAGCGATTACAACGGAGAGCAAAAAATACTATCAGTCCCATCAACCACTACATTTACATTTACAGTAGCATCTGGAGTAACTACTCCTGCCACTGGCACTATGACTATAACAAACCGTAACATAGTGTATCGTTACTGGAGATACGGAGGGACTCTTACATCTACTTCAACAGTACTTATCCCTGACCAATGGGTAGATTGTCTAGTAGCTTATGCTTACTGGAGAAAATCAGGCACTGTAGAGGGCATGAGAGGGTCGGCAGCCGATGCTATGGAAGAATACAATCAGATAACCAGCGACTTACGCAAGGAAAATACTAGACGCAAGTTTTATTTCAAAGGGGTAATACCATCAACATCAGCAAGTACAACGGAGTAACTCTATGCTGACAATGGCAGGCAAGGTAAAAAACCCTAAAAGAAAAGACGAGATAGCAGTTGGTTTTATTGGTGGACTAAATACTTTCCAAGACGAGACGCTGATAAAAGACTCAGAGCTAACAAACGCTAAAAATATCCTATTATCTGTAGATGGTATCGCTCC
>Ga0075122_10001543_pt1 | contig 16321 bp, 14 predicted proteins | sample AntAceMetag02UKB_FD_69790 | JGI IMG/M metagenome (GOLD analysis project Ga0075122, IMG submission 69790) | Saline lake microbial communities from Ace Lake, Antarctica - Antarctic Ace Lake Metagenome 02UKB | ecosystem: Environmental > Aquatic > Non-marine Saline and Alkaline > Saline | place... | reverse complement strand
AATATCTGTTATTTTCATTTTGTACTCTCCAATGTCTCGAAAAAATTAATTATATCATACTCAATCTATATATATAGAAAGAACTGGATATTTCTTGTGTTTCTTGTTCAATTCATATTCCGATTTCCAGTCCATAAAAAAAAGACTACATAAAATGTAATCTTTATATATAATCTGTTTTTTATAAATATCGTTGCGCCATACTGACTGCCATCGCTCCATCATTAACACTAGTAACAATTTGTCTTAACGATTTATCTCGAACATCTCCTGCAGCAAATACACCTTTTACAGAAGTTTCTAAGAACTCATCCGTAATAATCCATTTGCCTTTTGAAAGTGCAACAGAATCCCCTAAGAAATCAACATTTGGTTGCATTCCAATGGCAACAAATACTCCTTCTAATTCTAGCGTTCTGGTTTCTTTGGTCAATCGATTGGTTAGATCAATGGATTCTACATAGTCTTTCCCATTGAACCGGTCTATTTGTGTATCCCACATGATTTCTACATTTTCTAATTGAAACATTTTTTCTTGATAACGCTTCGCAGCTCTTAATGTATCTCTACGGTGAATCAAATAGACTTTCTTCGCTACTCTTGATAGGTAGATTACATCTTCAACTGCAACATCTCCACCACCAATTACAGCGACTGTTTTGTTTTTATATAACGCTCCATCACAAACTGCACAATACGAAATTCCTCTTCCTCTTAATTCTTCTTCGTTTGGAATTCCGATTCGTTTCGAAGAAGCACCTGTAGCGATTAGTATTGTTTTCGCATGGTAGGTACTGTGATTGGTTACAATCGTTTTAATGTCTTTCGTAAAATCTACTTTATCTACCGATTCCAAACAAATTTGAATTCCTAGTTGTTTGGTATGGTCAATCATTTTATCTGCTAGTTCCCCACCAGATACATAGTGAATACCAGGATAATTTTCTACTTCATAGGTATTTGCTATTTCTCCTCCAGGTAGCCACTTTTCCAAAAATAAGAAGTCTAACATTGCTCTCTTCGCATAAATAGATGCGGTCAGTCCAGCTGGACCCGCTCCAATAATAATTAAGTCATATACTTTTTCCATATTATCACTTCCTTTTCCATTTAAATTATAGCATAAATATAACATTATCAAATAAAAAAAGCCCTAATTTTAATTTAGGGCTTTTCAAATTATTCTTCTTCTTTTTTCGCGCCAACTAATTCTGGTTCTGTTAATTCTGGTTCATCTGATTCTTCCACTTCTTCTGGAATGAATGTGATTTCATTAATACTAATGATGATTTTTTCTGGATCATCGATTAATTCAATACCTTTTGGTAATTCTAAATCTTTTGCGTAAATGGTATCACCAATTTTCAAACTTGATACATCAACATCAAAATGAGAAATCCCACTACCAACAATGTATTCTAATTCTACAGTGTCTGCTTGATTACGAACTTCAAAACGGCTTTCTTGAATGTTTTCTTTACCGATAATGTTAACGTTAACAGATGCTCTCATAGTATCTCCAGCTGCAACTTTAACTAATTTAAAGTTTAAAAAATAATGACTATTTATAATATCTCTTTGTATTTCTTTGATATAAACTTGATGAGTTTTAGTCCCTACTTTGATTTTAAATGTTTTGGTATGTCCATATTCTCTTAGACAAGTATGTAATTCTTGTTCGTCCACTTGAAGAGATACAGGATCCATTGCTTTTCCAAATAAAACTCCAGGAGTTTTTTTATCTGCTCTAACAATTCTTAATCGTTCTGTTCTTTTTTCTACTTTCATTTCTGTGTTCCTTTCTATATATCATATTTCATTACAAATATTATACCATAATTTGGCAAAAACATTATATCATATTTTGTCGCCTTATTCTAATAAATTGTAAAAATCTTAAGAATTAGACATTTTAGATATCTTCAAGACTTTTTGTATCGATTTATGAAGATTATGTGAAGATTCAAATAAACCCAATAAAACTTAGAATTGAGCCGTATATTTATTGTAACAGAAAGCGAGGAACAAATTATGAAACATACAATTTTAAAAGGATTGGTTATTGCGAGTGTAGCAGTAGCTGCAGTATTTACAGTATCATTAACAAGCGTGAACGCTAAAAGTGTTTACAATGAGTATTCAATGGAAACCACTACAGAAGAGTTAGAAGGTTACACATTGGAAGAAATGCTTAACTATGCTATCTTAGATGAATATTTGGCTCAAGCTGAGTATGAAGCAATCATCGAAACATTTGGTGATATTAAACCATTTACAAATATTGTTCTAGCAGAACAAACACATATCGATTTATTATTACCATTGTTTGAAGCATACGGATTCGTTGTACCAGAAAACAATGCGGTGGAATCTGTTGTAATTCCTGATTCCATCACAAGTGCATTAGCAACTGGTGTTCAAGCGGAAGAAAACAACATCGCAATGTATGAACTATTCTTAGCTCAAGACAATGTACCAGATGATGTAAGAGCAGTATTTGAGTATTTAGTGACTGGTTCAGAGCATCATTTAGCAGCATTCTCAGCAGATCGTTATAGCTATGTTGGTAATGATATGATGAATCAATTCAAAAAAGCATTCCAAAACAAGTATCAAGGTGAAAATGGTCAAGGCGAAAGCCAAGGTCAAGGAAACGCTTATAAAGGTTCCAACGGTAACAGAGGATCACAAGGTGCAAAAGGCTCTCAAGGAAATGAAGGAGTATGCCCTAACGCATAGCAACAAAAAGAAATCCAACGACTCATCATCGTTGGGTTTTTTCTTTTATAATTTATATTTTATAATTCATCTACAATTTCTATAAACAATCCAACCAATCTTTCATCAAATTGTGTTCCTTCGTTATCAATGAGTTCTTGGATAGCTTCTTTTTTAGACAATGCTTTCTTATAGAACCTTTTGTTGGTCATTGCTTCATAGGCATCACATATGGAGATGATTCTAGATTCAATTGGAATATCGTCTCCTTGTACGCCGTTTGGATATCCCGTGCCATCTATTCGTTCATGATGGCGTAAAATGATATTAGCAATATCTTTTAAGTCAGATACACTGCTTAGAATACGAAAGCCGATTTCCGGATGCATTTTGATTTCTTTCCATTGAGCAATGGTCAATTTCTTAGTAGATGTTAATGTTTCGTGTGAAATAATAATTTTACCAACATCATGAAGTAAACCTGCAGTTTCTACTCGTGCTATTTTGTTTTTTGATAATCCAGCTTTCTCTGCTAACTTCCTGCTAAATTCTGAGACGTTACGAGAATGCTTTTCGGATAGTTCATCTTTTTCAAATAGTGTTTTTAACACCGCATCTACTGCTTTTCTTCTTGAGGATGGTTGCGTATAAATTTTTTGTTTATACATATTGTTTTCTGCAATTTCTAGAATTTCTCTCATAGAATCTACAACTGAGGTTGATGTAGCGGATCCTAATGAAGCAGACATTCCAATGTTTTGATAGATCTGCCTAGATATTTCCTCATGGATTTGTTCCATAATTCGTTCGCATTCTTGTTTATCGGTGTTTGGTAATATGATTAAATACTCATCTCCACCAAGTCTAAAAATATACTCATCATTCCCAATAACTTTTTTGAATAATTTCGCAATGATAATTAGAATTCGATCTCCTTGCGCATGACCAAAAGAATCGTTAATGAATTTTAATCCATTCACATCACCCATAATAACGGATAATGGGCGCTCTGGTAAGATAGAAAGTTTCTTCACTTGAATATCCATATATCTACGGTTATGCAATCCCGTTAAGGCATCTCTGTAACTTATAAATTCTAAACTGTTTTCTAGTGTTTTTCGTTCTGTAATATCCTCAATAAATCCTTCTATATATGTGCATTCTCCGTATTCCATTAATGGAATACCTTGTTCCCATACCCAAATTATTTGACCGTTTTTCCTAGTAATTTCATACTCATAAACAAACTTTCTTTTTTCTTCAATTGCTTTTTTCCATTCATCTCTCAAAATCGCTCTATAAGGCTCTAAGATGATTTCTTCAAATGATATGCGTTTATTGTTTAAAATATCTTCATCTTCCCATCCGGTTAAATCTTTAAAACCTGGGGATACAAATAACATTGTCCAAAATTCATCATTTTTACACCGGTATGCAAATCCAGGAAGGTTGGACAGGAGACTTGTTTTAGACCGTTCACTTTCATTCAAACTCACGGATGATTCTTTATTATAAACCGATAACAGACCAGCAATAATGAGAATATTAGAAACACCAAGCATAACAACAAAGAATGGATCTAAAGATAGAGCTAGAAAGTCATTTGAATTATTGTCAAATACAAACACAGCTAGTAGTCTCAAAAATAATATAACAATAATCAATAGAATGACTGGTGATAACAATTCATCTTTTATTGAGATTTTTTCCTTGTGTTTTTGAAGACTGATTAAGATGTTTGAATAGATAATCATCAATGTAATGTCATAAACTAAAATTCTAGCATACACATTTAAATCTATAAATGTAAAGTAGCTCATTAATGAGAGAAAGACAATATACAATATAGTCGCTGCAATATAACGGCTTCTCTTACATATTATTCTACGCGCACCAAACGCTAATGATATTGATCCCACAACCAACAAAGAGTTCGCAACCAATATACTGAAAATATAATCCAAATTATCTCTGAAAATAATTAAGGTTGTACCGATTGATGACAATATATAGAATAATAGAAAATAAACAATTATGTATTTTTCACGTGGAGTTTTCCAATTTAAAAAATGAATGGTAATAAAACCAACCATACAAATTACGGAATATATAAGTAATGCGGTTTGCATTGACAGTTCCATGTATAAACCCCCTGTCTATATTGATTATAGCATATTTACAAAGTCATTTTAATAGGGTATATGGTTTTTTCAAAATATGTATAACAAATTAAAATACTTCGTACGTTTCGATTATTTTTTCAGCTGTTTTCATACCATCTACTGCAGAAGACATAATTCCCCCTGCATATCCAGAACCTTCACCCATTGGATAGATACCTAAGATATTTGATTGATGATTACTATCCCTAACCATACGAATCGGTGATGATGATCTCGTTTCAGGTCCTGTTAGTAAAGCATCTTTACTAGCAAATCCATTGATTTTGTTATCAAAATACGGAATAGCTTCACGTAATGTTTTGATAACAAATTCTGGCAATAAATCATCCATCTTAACAAACTTGTACCCAGGTAGGTATGTTGGTTCAACACCTTTAAAATCATGAGAGTTCTTATCTCTTAAGAAATCACCAACTAATTGCATTGGAGCGTTATAATTTTTACCACCTAGTTGAAATGCTTTGCGTTCAATCTCTTGTTGGAACCATACTCCTGCAAGAGGATGATTGTCTTTAAAATCATTTGGAGTAACATTCACCATCAATGCGGAGTTTGCATTAAAGTGGTCTCTTTTAGAATAACTCATACCATTGGTCACAACCATTTCTGGTTCACTTGTTGCATTCACAACGTAACCACCAGGGCACATACAAAACGTATATGCAGTTCGTTTATCTTCTGAATGATACGATAATTTGTAGTCTGCTGGCCCTAAGGCTGGATGACTGGCAAATGGCCCGTACTGGGCTTTATCAATTGCAGCTTGATGATGCTCAATTCGCATTCCTATAGAAAATGCTTTTGGTTCTATAGTTACATGTTTTTCATAAATTAACTGGAAGGTATCTCTTGCGCTATGACCAATGCCCAATAAACAAATATCTGTATGAATGGTTTCTTTATTATTGATAACAACACCTTTTAATTGGTTGTCTTCAATTACAAAATCGGTCACTTTCGCTCCAAAGCGAATTGTACCACCATTATGAGTAATTTCATTACGAATATTCATAATCACAGATTTTAATACATCGGTCCCCACATGAGGACGATTGACATATAGTATTTCTGGATGTGCACCAGCTTTTACTAGTTCGGATAATATAAAATGACAACGCGAGTCATTGATTAACGTTGTTAATTTTCCGTCGGAGAATGTTCCTGCGCCACCTTCACCAAATTGTATCGAAGCAGCTTCTTTAAATTCTCTTGTTTCGATAAACTTATTCCATTCTTCGGTACGTTTATCGATGTCTTGGCCGCGTTCTAATATAACTGGATCATACCCTTTTCTAGAAAGTATCAGCGCAGCGAATATACCAGCTGGCCCAAAACCTACTATTACAGGTTGGCGCAATAACTCTTTTTTACCACTAACAGGATATTTGTACTCTAAATCTGGTGTTTTCGAGATGTTTACATGATTCTTACACAAGATTAACTCTTCGTCCGCAACTTCCATATCAATGGTAAATACAAAGTGTACATTGCTTTTTCGCCTTGCATCAATTGCTTTTTTGTATATTCTGATCAGTAATAATTGATTTGGTTTAATGTTGTATTTCGAAAGTACCAATTTTCTCAAATTGGCAATCTCTGATGCATAATCAATTGCATCATCTAGATTTAATTTTAAATTGGTTACTCGAATCATATTTAAGAACTCCTACTTGATCTCCATCCAGCAATATAACCACTTGTCCATGCCCATTGCAGATTAAATCCACCGCAACGCCCATCCACATCCATTACTTCTCCGGTGAAATATAACCCTTCAACAAGAGTGGATTCCATTGTTTGTGTATTGATTTCTTTTGTCGATACCCCACCCGCGGTTGCTTGAGCATCCGCAAAGCTTTTACTTCCTTTTACAGGGAAGCGCCAATCAAATAATAGATCTACTAGATTGATCAACTGTTCTTCAGTCAAATCATCTACTAGAGTATTTTGTTTTTGGATTCCTGCTTCTTTTAGTATAGCAGAAACATACCGTTTATTGATTAAACCAATCAAACTAAAGTCTACTGGTTTCTCAGAAGCTTTTCCAAACCGACTTAAGACTTCAGTTTTGGTCATTGAATTCACTAGAATAATTTTTACAAATACATCTTCACCATGATTAAATAGTTCTACTGCTTTTCTACTTAGTTGCAATATTGTTGGACCACTTATTCCGTAATTACCAAATAGAATATCTCCTTCTTCGGTTTGAATCACTTTATCGTTATGAATTAACTCGACTTTAGCAGGCATTTTAATGCCTTGTAAATGGTTTAAGTATGGACTATCTAATTTCAGCTTTACTAAGGAAGGGAATACTTCTGTAATCGTATGACCCATCTTCTCCGCTAATTCATAGCCAGAACCATCACTACCAGTGCTTGACATTGCTCTACCACCAGTTGCGATAATAACCTTATCTCCATCAAAGCGTTTACCACTTTTACAAAACAAGGTAAACATACCTTTTCGCTTAAATATATTGTTCACGTATTCATCGGTCACGATGTTTACATGCAATTTGTCTAGTTCATATAAAAACACATCAATAATACTTGATGCTTGTTCCGATAGAGGATATGTTTTACCTTCATCTTCAATTTTTGGTTCTATCCCTAATTCCTGAAAAAAACTCACAACTCTATGAGGACTAAAGTACTCCAAAGGATAGTCAACGAATTCCGGATTATTGTAATCCAAAACTTTCGTTAGGGTATTGGTATAATTACATCTTCCATTACCAGTAACTAAGATTTTCTTTCCAATTCTAGGGTTTCTTTCAAGTATCGTTACGTCGGATCCATTTCTAGCAGCGACGACCGCTGCCATCATACCACTGGCTCCACCGCCAACGATTAATACTTTCATTTTTTCCATTTCTCATCACCTACAAAGTATTATATCATAGAGTATTTATTAAATAAATAAAAAAAGGGGCATAACCCCTTTTCATCATACAATTTCTTATTTTACTGCAGTTTTCTTTTCACCTAAGTGATTGTTCTTGATTAAAAACAACAATAACACCACAACGATAGTAACAATAATAGCGATAAACAAATAAGCAAACCAAATAGTAGTTGCATCGCCAATGAATCCCATGATTGGGAAGGTTAAGATCATAACAATGCTAAAACTCATTCCAAAGAAACTTAAGACACTCGCTCTTGTTTCCGATGGAATTAGACGATTGATATAATCGAACAATACTACATAGAATAAACTCTCGATTCCACCAACGATGATAAAGCCAATAAAGCCAAATACAGGAATTAGAGTAGCCCAAAAACAAAGCATCAAAAATATTGGTAAAATCGTTAATAATTTTCGTTCACCAATCTTCTTTTCAACCCGTTCCGCTACAATCGCACCGACAGCGGATGCTAAAGAATGAAATGCTAGAAAGTATAACATCCAACTCTCACTAAACCCATTGAAATTGAAATACTCTTGAGCATATATAAATAAACTCGTTACTGGAGCGAAAATCAACGCACCTACAATAATTAATAAGGTTAGCCTCTTACTCGACGTCACAACCTTCCAGGTTTTCACAAAATGATCATTCAACCGTTGTTTGAAACTCATATTCCTCGTCTGATGAGGAATATGGGTTTCTTTCATTAATAATATCATTATAAATGCTAGAACAAACATTCCCGCAGTCAAATAGTAGTCCAACTCATGTTTACCAGCCAGCAATAAACCCGTTAGGAATAATACAATAACAGTAGCTGCTTGATAGATGACTTCTCGAATACCATTCACTTTCATAAAACGATGTTCTTGTTTTATTTCTTTTAAACTATCATATACCAAAGCATCTCCACTACCTGATTCAAAGGTATAGGATATACCACAGAATATAAATGCTAAGATTATTAACAGATAGTTGGTAGAAAACAGAATAATAGCGATATAGATGAAATACATCAATATTCCCAGCAACCTGCTGGTTTTTCTACCATATAGATCTCCAATCACTCCTGTAGGTACTTCCATTGTTAAGCTAGTAATATGAAATACCATTTCAAATAAGCCAACATCGAGTAAAGAGAATCCTCGAATCAATAAAAAAGCAACCCAAATCCCATGAGTGAAATTGGTGTTCCTAAAAAACATATGTAAGTAATCCAATAGTATATTGCGTTTGTATCGTAACTTTTCCGTATTCATAATATTGTAACTCCTGATGAGTGGTTCTTATATCTATTATACAGAAAAATAGATTCTATTAAAATAAATATTCATGCAAATAAAAAAAGATGATATTTCACATTGGAAATATCATCTTGCATAACTCACTAAAACTTATAAGAATCCATTGCACTTCTCACACAATGAATTTGTGTCTGGGTTTTCGTGTCCGCAATATTCGCAGATGATTGTATTTTTCTGAGAAGCACCACATACAGGGCAATAGTTTGCATCTTCTTCAATCAAGGATTTACACTTATTGCAATGCACATTTGCGATATGTGAATTGTCCGTATAATGTTTTTGATATTTTGGGTTTGCTTCTGCAGCCTTCTTAATAATGGCAATAAATATTCCAGCAATTATAAATATCATAACTGGTGTTATGATTGAGGTAATTGGAAATGCTTCAGAATCCAAAAATATAAAATTAATAGCACCCATAAAGAATAGCACCCCTATAATTGTGCCAAAAAGTCCTTTTTTCATTGTATCACCTCATTAAAACCATTTTCTTTTTTTAAAGTAAAACAACATTCCAACCACTAATAATACTGAGAATATTATGAAGTATAATAATCCATATTGATTTTGAAGGATTGGGAAGTTTGTGAAGTTCATTCCAAATACTCCAGCTAAGAATGACAATGGGATGAAGATTGCACTAAAAATCGTTAGTGTCTTCATGATTTCATTCATACGATTGGAAATATTGTTGGAATATAAGGAAAACAATTTATTGATCGCCTCTATTTCAATCAATGATTTTTCATAGAGGTTCTTAATATGATCTTCTAAATCATCATAATACTTTTTCAACGCCTTACTAAAGAACTCATTGTTCTTATGTAAGTTTGATGGTAATAAATAGTTTTGTAATTGTAACACATTGTTTCTTAAAATTATTAAATTCTTATATATAGAGTACAACTTTGATTGTTTTCTAGAATCCAAAGACATCACTTCAGTTTCGATAGTGAAGATTTGGTCTTGGATAAAATCCAACACTTCAAAACTATCATCCACGATCATATCGTATACAACATAGAATAAGTAATCTTCTTTAAAATTAGATATCAACGCTGTTTTACTTTTTAAACGTTCTAAAATATCATGTTGGAATCTGTTTTCACCTTCTGAAAAGGTAATCACTTTATCTTTAAACACTAAGATACTGATATAATCATCATGCATTTTATCTTCATGAATAAAATAGTAACGCAACACAATAAATATATAATCATTCGTTACTTCAAACTTATTGCGTTGATTTAGATTTAGAATATCTTCTAATACTAAATCATCCACATTGAACTGTTTACATAGATTCTTTAGTTTTGGAACATTCGTAAAGCCTTCAACTGAAATCCAATCAACAAAATCGGGTGATAATCCTTCTATCTCATTATGAAAAATAATCTCCTTAGGAGAGTATTGAATATGAGTAATCACCGTTTCTTTCTGTTTTTGTCCAGTATAGATATGAGTACCAGGTGGACGTTTGTAACCACGTTTCGGTTTCATTTGTTTATTCATAGCAATACCTCCAAAATATATTATACCACGTAAAATATAAGTATACATTAAGATTTTATCAAAAGATAAGCCTTAATGTATACTTTTTATTCAGGTGTTTAGTTTCATGAACAAGGTTAAATAGATATATTCTTTAAATAGTTTTTTGGTAAAACCCATTTGAAAAATTAAGAGTTCTACAATCAAGGGTTTTTGCAACAAACATCGGGGGTTTTTATAGTACTTATTTATTTGTCGCTCTAAATGATTAAATCTATCATATTCATGACTTCTAATTTGAATCTATTGATGTATTCTTCAATGAACGTCTTTATATCTAACGAATCATCTTCAATTAATGGTGTTAGATCCATTGCATAGGATAGGGCGTTTGTTTCATCTACTGTATGCGAGGAATTATATGTTGCATTGGATAGTCTTCTTCCTATTGCAGCAAGATCATACCGTTTTCCGCCTACGATTTGCGAATTAAATATTTCAACCAAACTAGAGGCTAAATTTGGATGTTTAGATACGTCTAAACATACCTTTTCATTATCATTCATCCAATCAAGGTCTCTCCAAACTTCACATCCTAACAATTGTTTTGGGTGGTATTTTTTTTGCAGAGAGCGTAACGCTTTTATAACCTTGATTACGACTCCAATATGTGAACTGTGCTTATCTGCTAGATTATGAGTATAGATTACTTGTGGTTGTGCTATTTTAATCAAATTTGCTAATTCGCTGATGATTACTGTGTTTTTGTTATCTTTTACTTCCTTACTTCTATAATCAAGTAAAGCAAGCGCTCCATATTCTCCTAAATATGCAGCCTTTTTTTGTTCTTTACATCTAACAATTACCATTTCTTCATCTGTATAGTCTTTATATATACTTTCTCTAGCACTTCCACTGCCATTCGTTACAATACACCCAAAGAAATAATCTTCCTTCGATTGAAAACATTGTTGTATACCATGATACGCCATGATTTCTAGATCATCTTGATGAGCTCCAATTCCCATATGGGTAGTTCTCTTAATCGCTTCTTGAATATCTGTTCCATCTGGAATAAATATTTCTGCGTTTTTATTATGTAACATAAACAAGACCTTCTTTCTATATTATTGGAAGACTAGCAGCTGCTATACTTTGTCCTACTCTTCTATTTTTTTCATCTGGCAATGAAATACGGATTGTTTTTCTCAATTTCGGAAATTCACTTTTAATTATTGAATTGGCTTTTTCCAAAATTTTAGTTCCACCAATACCACTAGTTACCCGTCCTAATAATAAAACATTTTGGATATCATACAATTTAGCATAATATGCCAATCCATACCCTAAGTATACTCCAATTGTTTTAAATATTTCAATAGCTCTTTTATCATTTTGTTCAGCAAGCGATTGAACGAATTGAAGTTTCTCCGCCGGTGACATGGCTTCATCAAATGTGATGCCAGCTGAATTTGCTAGTTTAATTACGGCATCCTGAGAAAAATAATTTACGCCAACTCCATAATCTTGACTCCATTCATCTATGATTGACTTTGGATTGTAATCGACTGGTACAAATGCTAATTCATTTAACCAACCAGTAATGTTTCCATCTATATCTACATATCCAGCCGCTTCGCTAGTTCCCATTGCAATTCCTAAAACCTGATTCGACTGCAAACTCATGGATCCTGCTAGAGCAGTAACATCTCCATCGTTCATAACTTCAAGAGGAATATCATGATATTCTTTCTTTATCTTAAAATACATTTTTCGTATCTCTTTATCAAAAATCTCTTTTGGAATTTCTCTAAATAAAGAAGAAACTGCAACTCTATTATCAATGAATATTCCAGCACTACTAATACCAATCGCATCCACTCTAGGTAGTTTTGAGGTAGCTCGTTTAAGAGAGTCCATAATACCATTATAGTGATAGTTCCAATCACTATTAGTTTTAGGAAACCAAACTATTTCTTCACTATAAATAGATTTTCCATCCACTACTGCAGATACTTTTCGATCACTACCTCCTGCATCAAAACCGATTCGACATCCATTCAATTGTCTACCAATTGGTTTTGATACTTCATTACATGTTGGAACTTGATTAGAATTAACTATATTCACTTCAAATGGGTGTTCATACACATTTGCCATAAACTCAGCATCGAAAAATCTGATACCTCCTACTTGATATGCTTTTTGTATGTTTTCTCCTAAAGCTTGATGTCCTCCAATTATGACCCTAAATCCACCTTTTTGCCAAATTAAGGTTTTAATCTTTCTTTCGATATAAATGAAATTGCTATCTTCTTGCTTATATTCATCAGAAAAAACATAACATTCTAATGTAGATATCTGCTTATTACTTCGTTCTAAGGCTATTTTTATCAAACTGGGATTCTTACTGTCTGTTACAGCTTTTTCATATGCATTGTCCCCTAAAATCATTGGAACGTAGTCGGGATCTAACTTAAGTACTTCTGTTGGTCTTTGATTAAATTGAAATGGTTTCATATTCTTTTATACCTCATCTTGTATAATCTATATTCTCAATGTTTTTCCTTTTTTATATTCGTTTTTTAATACTATCGTATTTCAAATCAATGAATACACAATTCACCGAGTTGAATTCAATATTATATTGCAACTTAAAAATGAGTAAGCGTCTTCCAGCATTTGCGGTGTCGATTCATGGCCAGTGTCATATTCTTTATAGACGCATGGTATCAATTCAGATAGTTTTTTTGCATAGTGCAACGGAACAACTGTATCTTTTGTGCCAACTCCCATGAACAGTTTCTTGTTGAGAAACTTTGTATAGTTTTGATAAGGATCAATAATGTTATAGTTCGCATATTTTTCTAGATACAACTGGCTATTATCCAACCCATAGGTATTCTGTTTGTATTCGTAAATACCCGTGAATGAAGGAGACCCAACTAAGGTAACAATAACTTCAAGTTTATCCAATATTGTAGCCATATAAAATGCTGTGGCAGCTCCCATAGAAACTCCGTAAGCTGCCAATGTTTGATTACTGCTTATAATACCTTTTAAACACAAATTTCTATATAATGTACATGCATCTTTTGCTGTTTGAATTTCAATATCTACCATTAGCATTTGTTTTTCCTGGTTACTTAATCGTGCGTACTCTTCAGATATTCTTTGTCCGTGATTATACGCATCCATTACTAGAACAGTATAACCCATTTTTGCTAAATGATATTCTCTTCCCATAGGTCCCAAAAATCGATTACTTGAGAATCCATGCATAAAAAATATGACTGGTTTCTCTATTGCTTGTTCTTGATAAACAATAGAGAAGGGTATTCCCTCAACCAAATATTCATCACGAGAGACTTCTTGTTCCATTGTTTACTCCATTTCTAAGATATTCTTCCATCATTTGAAAATTAAACATTAACATTCTAGGTATATGAAATGGACCTTTAAATGTGTTTCCTTTTAACATTTGTGATGGCGAGTTATCTCGATGCAAATATCCTAACCATTCAAAATTATCTTTTTTGAAATTTGTTATTGTATATTCAAATATTTTTTTGTACTGATTCAAAAATGATATATTTTTTGTAGTAAAATACAATTTCAAATATAAGATTAACGCTTCTGTGTGTGGCCACCAAAGCTTCATATCCCATTCTAGTTTTTCTAAAGGAAGATTCTTGTTATTTACCAAATACAGAAAACCAGAATGTTGTTTATCCCAGCCTTTCTCATAAGACCAGTTTGTAATATTGATGATTGCATCTAATAAATCCTGATTAACACAATTGTTATACCTATATTCATCAAGCAAAAACCATGCACATTCAAAACTATGCCCTGGATTGATGATTTGGCCTATAGACTCCTCAAACATCAAGCCGTTTTCTTGTACATGTTCAAATAATGCTTTGGATTCTTTATGATAGTGCTTGGTAATGATGGTATGTATTGCAGCGTCAATATCTTTTTGATAATTATTTTGACGCGAACTATCATATATTCTCATTTGTTGAGCGGTATTTAGAAGTATCATTACATCAGCAAGACTGATTGTATTAATTACTTCGGAATTGTATTTCGGTTCAAAATACTTCTTTTTGTAGTAGTAAGAAGTTATCGTATTATATGAATCAATTGCCGCATGCAAGTATTGTTTCTCTTTTGTAATGGAATACATCATAATAGATCCCATTGCCATAAATGCTGAACTAAACCAATATCTGCGTTTTTGAATTGGTTTACCATCTTTAGTTACTAAAAAATACATATGATTATCTGAGTCAAAACAATGATTAATCATGAAATCAAAGGTATGCTTTGCAATGGCTAACCATTCTTTTCTAGGCTCAATATATTTGTATGCATAGGCATAGATATACAGTCCTCTTCCTTGTGCCCATACTGATTTATAAGTACTAAATATTGTCCCATTTTGGTCTAGTGATGTAAAAAAACCTCCGTACTCACTATCATATCCATAATGTTCCCAAAAATCCAATACTTGAGTAATTTCATTGCGATATAGTATAGACTGATTTCTCAGAAATTCATCTTTCTTTTCTACGTTCATATTTTTCCTAAACTGTAATTGTGACTTTATTCAGACTTCTAGGCACGTCTGGATTTAAACCTTTCTCCAAAGAAATATGCAATGCCAGTAGTTGACCAGCAACAATGCTTAAAAATGGAAATCCATATACAGACTGAATTGGAATCGTAAGATATTGACAATAATCATCTGTGAAGTGAACGTCATCCGTGATAACCAATATGTGAGAATTTAATTTTTTTAAGTCTTCAATAATTTGTTGGCTGTTTTCCCAAGTCTCATCTTTTGGAGCGATAATGATGAAATTGGAATTTGCATCTGCTAATGCAAATGGTCCATGGTAAAAATCAGAAATTGCAAAAGACAGTGCTTTCATATAGGTCGTTTCTTGTAATTTCAAAGCGATTTCTTTTGCAATTGCGTATTGAAATCCTCTCCCCAATACAAAGCAATCTAATTTTTTGCTTAATAACTTTGCTATCCTCTTAATTTCATCTGCTTTTTCTAGGACCAATGATAGAGAAAGCGGAATATTTTTAAACCCCTCATATAGTGATTCATTATCAGACATAGTCGCTGCTAGTAACCCTAGTAAATATAATTGTGCAGTGAATGTCTTTGTTGCAGCAACACTTTTTTCTTCTCCTACGCCTAAAACCATATGCTGACACCCAGCTTTTGCAAGTGGAGAGTTTGGATAATTGGTTATTGTAATCGTGTATGCATGTTGTTTGTTTGCAGCTTCAATAACTGCAAGTACATCTTTCGCTTCACCACTTTGACTTACGCCAATTACCAATGTATCTGTAAAATCCAAATCACTTTTATATAATGTGAATACACTTGGAGCTGCTAATGATACTGGAATGTTGCAGTACACTTCACACATATATTTAAAATATACTCCGGTATTATCTGAAGAACCCCTAGCCGAAAAAATAACGGTTCTTATTTTTCTTTCTTTTAATTCACTTTTAATGATACTTAGTGTCTTCTCATTAATTAAAAGAGATTGTTTTAAGGTGCTTGATTGTTCGAATATTTCTTTTTCCATGAATGTCATTTTTATAAGTCCTTTTGAAATGAAATAATATTAACTTTTTCATTATTTTGATCTGTTTTAATTGTAAACATGCTTTTATCC
>Ga0075122_10001541_pt1 | contig 16337 bp, 15 predicted proteins | sample AntAceMetag02UKB_FD_69790 | JGI IMG/M metagenome (GOLD analysis project Ga0075122, IMG submission 69790) | Saline lake microbial communities from Ace Lake, Antarctica - Antarctic Ace Lake Metagenome 02UKB | ecosystem: Environmental > Aquatic > Non-marine Saline and Alkaline > Saline | place... | reverse complement strand
CCAAGCATCAAGGCAAGCATACGGATATTTGTGTAGTTGGGGATTCTATCTAAGACTAAGCGTAATTATATCACTAATATTACTAGTGATTCCCTTTGTTTGGTTATTCGTAACGATAAGAAGAAAAAATCATGATAAAGTTCTTATTAAAAAATATAGTGGAACAAAGTAGTACCGAACAAAAACGCATCCCATACCTAGCAATGGAATATGCTCAAGGATATATAGACTACATACGGGCAGGAGTAAAAGATTTGATGTGGATAATTATAATACTTTTGGCCGTAATTATATTTTTTTTAGGACTGATTATTTTCAAAAGAAATGGAAATAATAATTAAAAGTTATCGCATACTTTGGGCGCCAAAGCCCTAGCAAAGGCGCCCAATTTTATTTCTACTTAATAAAAAGTTCTTTAATAGTAGCCAAAGAACCCATAACAGCACTAGATTCATAAGGTAATAAAATCAATTTACCATTTTTATCTTTTGTAATTTCAGGTAAAGCTTTAATATAATTAAGCGCTATTAAATATGGTAATGGATTACCACCAGGAACAGCCTTCTGTATCATACCAATAGCCTCAGCTTCAGCCTTAACAGTAACTAGTCTTGCTTGAGCCTCACCTTCTGCTCTTTGGATTTTTGCCATCTTATCGCCTTCAGATTCCAAAATAGCAGCTCGTTTTTTACCTTCAGCTTCAAGAATTAAAGCTCTACGATCACGTTCAGCACGCATCTGTTTTTCCATAGCAACACGGATATCAACAGGAGGATTAACTTCCTGGAGTTCAACTCGGTTAACCTTAACACCCCATTTATCTGTTGCATCATCCAAAATAACACGTAACTTCTCGTTAATCTGATCACGAGAACTAAGAGACTCATCCAAATCCATAGAACCAATAACGTTTCTAAGTGTAGTCTGTGTAAGTTTTTCTATAGCCTGAGGCAAGTTAGAAACTTCATACAATGCACACATGGGATCTGTTATTTGATAATAAAGTAGGGCGTTGATTTCCATTGTAACGTTATCCTTTGTGATAACATTTTGTTTTGGAAAATCATAAACAGCTTCACGCAAATCAATACGCTCTACATACTCAGTATAACGATAGGGATGACGACCAGAAGGATCTTCCCTTACAAAGGTCCATAAAGTCCTTCGTGTTTGATCAATAAAAGGAACAACAAAGTGTATCCCAGATCTAAGAACCTTCTGAAATTTACCCAAACGTTCAACCATTATAACTTCTGATTGTCTTACAATATAAGTCGCCTTAATTAAAGCAGTCATTATAAAAAGTACCAATACTGCAAAGAATATGTAAAAACCTCCAGCAATAGTTAAAACCATTTTTCACTCCTAGAATAAAATTAACATTTAACAATTAGACGATTACCTTTGACTTCAACCACTATTACTACAGTTCCCTTTTCCAAACTCATATTCTCTTTTGTTTTTGCTGACCAGATTTCTCCGCCAACTTTAACCTGCCCAAAACTATTAGATTTAATTGGACTTACCACAATACCATTTTTACCGATAAGTGCCTCAAAGTTTGTTTCGATTTTGTCTTTGCTTTTTGTTACAAAAAAATACCTCAAAACAAAAAATGATAACATAGAAACAACAAGACCCGACACACACTGGGCCATAAATGAGTATCCCAAAAATGCAAGCAAACCGGCGAAGCATGAACCTACTGCAAAGGCTATAAAGAAAAATAGACCGGGAGTTCCTATTTCTGTAAATAAAAATATTACGGCTATTACAAGCCAAAGATATCCAAGATAATCAGGATTAAGATAAATTAAGTTATTTGGCATAGCGCGCCCCTGTTTTTAAGTTTATATATACGAATAATGCTAATCACCATTATTATGTAAAAAACCTAAACTTTCAACCAGGGGATCAACAAAGATTTGCCACTTATCTTCCTGACAAATCCCAACTTCTATTGCAATAGCAGGGGCAGCAATTCCGGCCAACGGTTTAAATGGGACTCCATAAAGACCATAAAAATCGAACCAGCGCTGATAATGGGGCTGAATCATAGACTTTTTTGTGTACTCTGCATAGCTTCTTGTTGTATGGATATTTGCAAAATGGGCCTGATTAATTGGCATAAAGGCGTATGGCTCAAATGTCCTACGGGCCAAATCAACCATAGAATTATAAACCAAATGGTACATAAAGATTTTGGGTTTTACAGAATCTTGCCTATATATATTAAGATTTATATAAAAATCGACGTTGAGCCTGTTGGCAAAAGAGGCGTTTTGAAGATCTACTATTTCTTCGCCAGGATATCTTGTAATAATTACACGAAACCCGTATTTATCTTGTAAACCTTTTTGAAGGCCTTGTGCAAACTTAAAAGTCTGTGCACGCTCATAACCTTCAACCAGTTTTCTGCCTACATTTTTTGCATGACCTGCAGGATCTATCATTATTAGAAACTGTTTTTTTTCAGATGAACCAAAGGCTATGTTTATAAATAAAAGTAATAAAAAAATAAGTCTTAAATTTTTCATACCTAAAATTTATACAAATTTTAGCTAAAACTCTATTTATACTTGTTTAAAAACAAAACAGGGTAGGATTATAATTTAGTCCTACCCCACATCTATAGGTTCTTTATTATATTTTATCTTGATGATCCATATAAAAATGTCTTCAGCTTATCTAAAAAAAACGTAAGCCTAACAACCTTTGTTGCAGATCGAACTTTTAGATCTGAAACCGTGCGTAATATGGCATCATAATCTTTATTAAATTTATCCTTTAAGTTATCATGCATCGTCATTAAAAAATTTATATTAGCAATCAGCGTTCTAACCGTTTCATCATTCTTAGAAGGCATTTGCTCTTCCCATTCCTCATCTTCTCGGAATAAATAATCTTCGTATAAATCATTTCTAGACTTCAAGCCCGTCAAAGCAAGACAGGAAAAAACTATCACGGCCAAAACTGTTCTAAAAACCTTCATAAGCACACTCCTTATACTACGAAATTTAAATTAAACCTATTCATACTACCTAATACGATTATAATTACTATATGAAATAAAAAGCAATAGTTTCAGATAATAAAAAACAGCCAAACCAGGCTCTTTATTAACCCAATATTAAAAACATAGACAAATTAGAATTAAATATCTTATGCTAAAATTAGAAAACAAAACCGCTTAAAACATATAAAAAGGGGGATAGGCATGAAAAAAGGGATCATTTTGGTAATATTTTTGATAAATTGCGCAAATCTAAAATCTTTTGAATTTCCAAAAGAGATAAATGCGTTTCCTGAGAATATAAAGAAATCTAAGCAAAGACTAAACTCTGCCTTTTATGAGGATGCGTTAGGGACTTTTGGCATGCAAATTACGGTAAAAGATAAGTACATTAAAAGCGAGATCCGTCCAGCATTAGGGAATAAAAAGATATCTATTAAGTTTGATAAACCAACTAAAGATGAAGATATTAGCTTATCTATTTATCATGCATTAGAGGCTACTTTACAAAAGGCCAAAGAGGATCATATCTTTGATAATATAAGAAATACAGCTAAGAGATTGATAGGCATGTTGAGAAGTGTGCCAAAAGGACAGTCAGGTCTTGTGACCATAACATACGGCAAAAACCCTATAGCATTCAGGCTTACATTCAAAAAAGAGTCTTAAATTATTTTCTAGTGAGAATATTCATCTTTTTTTTTATAATAAGGCTAAACAGATAAAACTATAAAATTTTGTCTATTTAGCCTTATTATAAAAAGCGCGTTTTTGATAGATTTTTAAGCAAAAACACTAAATAAGCTCATCACTAATGAGGCGTTTTAAACTTAATATAATACTTTCTAGAATTTGTTTTTTACATTCAAGCTTAGTTTCACGTAAAATCTTTACATAACTTATTAAAAAATCATAATCTTGAATATTTCTTATTGCTATTATATTATTTATTTGAATAATCAATCTTTTATTGCTCACAGTTTCAAAGCGACTTTTTATCAACCCATTCCAATCTCCAGGGGTCAGCTCCATATAAAGCTTAATTTCAGACGCGGCCTCTTCAATACTAATATCATTAACACCAGCATCATCAGCACCAGCATTAGTCATAGATTTTAGATTCATTAACAAACCGAAAGATAAAAACATTCCTATTAAGATTTTTTTCATAATTCATCCTTTTTAATTTTTGAGCTAAATTAACCATATATACACAATTTTAATTACATATTGAAATAAATCAAATAGTGAAAAATAAGCCAGGAAAAAGGCTTTTTTTAGCCTATTCTTAAAGTATCCTTTGATGACAAATTAATTATTTTGAATAAACTATTAATAGTATAATGGCTTTTTCTTACAAATAATGGGTGTAAATATTATGGATTCATTCAAAATACGTGAAAAATTCTTAAGTTTTTTTAAAAAAAATGGGCACACAATTGTCCCAAGTTCATCCTTGATTCCAGCACAAGACCCAACCCTACTATTCACAAACGCGGGAATGAACCAATTTAAAGACCTATTCCTAGGTAAAGAAACAAGAAAATATAATCGTGCCACAAGTATTCAAAAATGCGTAAGAGCTGGTGGCAAGCATAACGATCTTGATCAAGTAGGCTTTACAGCAAGACACCTAACATTCTTTGAAATGATGGGCAACTTCTCTTTTGGCGATTATTTTAAAAAAGAAGCCATAAATTTTGCTTGGGAATTTCTTACAAAAGAAATGAAGCTCGATAAAGATAAGCTTATTATAACTATATATAAAACAGATGATGAAAGCTTTGATATCTGGAACAAAGATATAGGCCTACCCCCTGAAAAAATTATACGACTAGGAGAAAAAGACAACTTCTGGCAAATGGGTGACACCGGACCTTGTGGACCATGCACAGAGATACATCTTGATAGAGGCGAAGAACACGGATGCGGAGATCCTAACTGTGGCCCTGCATGTGATTGTGATAGAATTCTAGAGATTTGGAACCTAGTATTCATGCAATATAACAAACAAGAAGACGGGAAACTGATCCCGCTTGAAAAAACAGGTGTTGATACAGGCTTGGGCATGGAACGCCTTGCCATGATTATGCAAGGTAAAGAATCTGTGTTTGAAATAGATTTGCTACAAACTATTACAAGAAAAACAGAAGAATTAACAAAAATTAATTATGATAAAAGCACAGAAGATATTAAAGCTGCCTTTAATGTTTTAAGTGATCATGTAAGATCTGCATCCTTATTAATAGCAGATGGTTGCACACCATCAAATGATGGACGCGGCTATGTCTTACGTAAGATTATAAGACGTGCTGCCCTATTTACACAAAAGCTTTCTGATGATCAAAGACTTTTTACAAAGCTTGCACTTGAATTTATAAATTATATGTGCCCAATTTATCCAGAATTAAAAATAAGCAAAGATTTGATTATAAACTTACTGGATAGTGAAATAGACAAGTTCTCTACTAACTTGATCCAGGGCCAAAACATTCTAGACAAATATATTGCAAAGAACTTAGAAAAAAACAAAAAAGTTTTATCTGGAGAGCAAGTTTTTAAGCTTTACGATACTTTTGGATTCCCTCCCGAACTAACAGAGTTAATATCTAAAGAAAAAGACTTTTCTATAGATATGGCTGGCTTTGAAAAAGAGATGAAAAAACAACAAGAGCAATCTGGTAAAAAGTCAGACAAAAAAGATTTCGTTTTAAATGTTACTGGTAAAATTTCAACAGAATTTGTTGGTTATGAAAAATTAGAAGTAGAAACAAAAATTAATTTCATACAACAAGAAGGTAACTCTCTCTGGATAATAACTAACGAATCACCATTTTATGTTGAATCTGGTGGACAGGTTAGTGATACAGGCTGGCTAAAAATTAATGACAAAATTATTAAGATCTTAAACTTCAAAAAGCTTTATAATACAACAAAAAATCCAGGTATAGCTATAGAAATTAACAACAAAGATCTTGATACAAAATTAAAAATTAACGACCAAGTAACCTGCATAGTTGATTATTACAATAGAATTAATACAACAAAAAATCACACAGCAACTCATTTACTCCAAGCTGCGCTAACACAAGTTGTGGGAACAGGAATTAAACAAGCAGGTTCTTTTGTTAACGATCATAATTTGCGCTTTGACTTCACATATCACAAAGCTTTAACTAAAAAAGAGATTGAACAAGTAGAAACACTTGTTAACCAAAAGATCCAAGATAATATAAAATTAGAAATCTTTTATACAACATTAGAAAAAGCTAAACAAGAGGGCGTTACTGCCATCTTTGGTGAAAAATATAACCCTGAAAATGTACGTGTTATAAAAGTTCCAGGGTTTTCCGCTGAACTCTGTGGCGGCACACACGTTACAAGAACAGGCGATATTGGCTGCTGTAAAATTTTGAGTGAAGTTGCGCTTTCTTCTGGCGTTAGAAGAATCTCAGGCGTTACAGGCCCTGTTGCCATAAAGACTTTTCAGCAAGATTTTGAAACTATAAAATCTTTGGGCGAAACTTTTAAAGTTAAATCAGAAGATGTTCTAGATGCTGTTTGTAAGCAAGGAGATAAACTCACAAAAAGCTTACATGAGATTAAACAACTTAAAAAACAAATTTTACAAACACAGATTCCCGTTTGGCAAAAAGAAGTTACTCAAGCAGGCAAGATACCATTCTTATTCTTAGAACTTGAGGAAGTTGATGGTGGGCAACTAAAAGAAATTAGCCAACAGATTGAAGCTAAATCTCCTGGTTTGTATTTTATGATCGCACCAAACAAGAAGAATGAAGATCAGATTAATTTCTTTGGTTATTTGAGCAAACAATTTGAAGCTGAAGTTAATTTAAAAGAGTTTAGTAAATTCTTAAACAAGAATTTAAATCTTAAAGGTGGCGGAAGCAAAAATCTTATTCAGGGTGGCGGCAATAAACTTGATAGTAAAAAGCTTAAACAAGATATTACAAACTGGTTAAAGCTTATTTAAAGTTAAAATACCCTTTATTATAATAGAAGGCACTACCTGATGTTTAAGACAAAACTATTCTTATTGTTTTTATATTTAACTTCACTATCATGTTTTAAGTTACAAAGCATGAGTTTTGGCGCACAATTTGCTACTAAACAACAAGCAAAGTTAGAGTCACCAAATTCATATGCATTTCAAAAGCCAACAAGAGTTGACCGTGGCACTTCTGAACTTGCTGAACAAATTAAAAATCTTAGATTCCATCCATACAGGAAACCAACTCCTGAAGAAATAGAGCAAACAGAACAAAAAATAGAATCTTTGTTTAGACAAACCGAGAATTTTGAACTCAATAAAAAAATAATCGAACGAGATATTTTAAACTTAATAATTGAACATGCTCAAACCACATATAAACTAAATAAAAATCAACAACAAATACTTAAAAATAAAATTCTTTGTATGCTAAACAACAAAAAGCTTAAATATCAAAAGCTATTACCCTTAATCAAAAAATTTACTTTAAAGTATCCTGAAGAAGAATCCTTCAAAAAAATCAGCGATAGCATATTACATACGAAAAATCACATTAACAGCCAAATAATACGATATTCCAGAGATAACAACAGAAGACAACAAGAAGGAGCGGTTTCTTCTCTTATGCAAATAGATGAAGAAGGAAGAAGGCTAATGCCCCCTCCCCCTTTATTATTACACAGATCAGAAAAACAAGCCCAAACTAGCCATATAATGCATATCCCTTAATTAAAAATAATTGCTATTTGAATTAATCATAATATATACTAGATAACAGGATATGTTATAAGTGTGTTTTATTTTTAAAAAAAGGAGATTTATATGAAAACCAAAAGAAATATCTTATTGCCTGTACTAGCAATGTTATCAATTCTAGGTACTGCTAATTGTAAAAATATTTCACCAAGCGATACAAAAGTATCTATAACCAATCATACAGATAAAGAAGCAAAATATATAAGAGTGAAGGTAATGCTTGAAAACCAAGAAGGCAAAATAATGAGGGGTTCTGTAAAGCTTATAAACATAGACCCAGGCAAAACCAAAGAAGTGAATTTGCTTGATGCAACAAGAAAAGTTGATGAAAAAGGAAAACATGCAAAGAAAAAAAGAAGCGGTAAAGAAGAGTCACGAAAAAAAATTACAGAAATGTTAAAAGGACCATATAAAGAACTTAGAGTTATTAAAGTTAGAGCAGACTTTGCTGATAAAAAAGAAGGTAAGCGTGTTGGCGGCCAAACTGCAAAATTTAAGAAAAAGAGCGGCTGTATATCTGACCATTATTACCTAAAAAAGGCAATGTTCTTTAATTTTAAAGATAAGATTAACAAGAAATGGAATAAAAACATTCACTTATACAAAGTTACCACAACTGAATAGTTGAGTAATTAAATATAACTTATCCTAAAATGAATAGGCGTAGCATACATATGCTACGCCTATTCATTTTATATCTAGCTAATCACAAATTTATCTTTTTTATAATCAACTTCAAACTTCTTCTTTTCAGGATGTTCCAAAATCTTAGTAGCAAGAGGGCTGATCAAATAGTGCTGGATCGCACGTTTTAAAGGGCGTGCGCCAAACTCTTTAACATACCCAAGCCTAGCAAGCTCATCAACAACACCCTCATGTATCTCAAGCTCAATACCCTTTTCTTTCATACGTTTTTGTAAAAGAGCAATCTGAACATCAACAATCTCTGCCAAATTAGATTCAGTAAGAGACTGAAAGAAAACCGTTTCATCAATTCTATTCAAGAATTCAGGCCTAAAGTTTTTGTGAAGTAATTTCTCTATTTCAATTCTGACTTTATCATCAATTTTACCAGCAGCCAGAATTATATCTGAACCAATATTAGAGGTCATAATGATAATACAGTTTTTAAATGATACCTTGCGTCCCTGAGAATCTGTTAAATGACCTTCATCAAGTATTTGTAAGAAAATATTAAAAACATCAGGGTGAGCTTTTTCTACTTCATCAACCAATACAACACTATAAGGATTACGCCTTACCTGTTCTGTCAGCTGGCCACCTTGCTCATAACCAACATACCCCGGAGGCGCACCAATAAGCTTGGCTACCGCATGTTTTTCCATAAACTCAGACATATCTATTCTGATCATCTTATGCTCGTCATCAAAGAGATAATCAGCAAGAGTTTTTGCAACCTCTGTTTTGCCAACACCTGTTGGTCCTAAAAATAAAAATGATCCAATAGGTCTATTTGGATCAGCAATACCAGCTCTGTGAATTCTTATAGTATTTGCAACTTTACTTACAGCTTCATCTTGGCCGATAACTCGTTTATGCAAAACTTCTTCCATCTTTAAAAGCTTTTGGCCTTCATCTTCTTTAAGTTTTTCAACAGGAACTTTAATCCATCGAGACAATACTAAAGCAATATCATCTTCATCAACTTCTTCTTTAATCAAGTGTGCACCCGATTCCTTTAAAGCTGTTTGTTCTTTTTCTAATTGACCATGAAGCTTTACCAGAGTACCGTATTTCACTTTAGAAGCTTTTGTAAAATCACCTTCACGTTCAGCTTGTGCAAACTCAATATTTGCACGTTCTATCTGTTCTTTTATTTTTTGAATAGCATCAAGAGGCTTTCTTTCTGATTCCCACTTATCAAGAAACTCTCTATTCTTTTCTTTTAGATTACTAAGCTCCTTTTCAAGCTCACCAAGTCGTTTTTGTGACTCTTCATCTTTCTCTTTTGAAAGAGCTACTTTTTCTATCTCAAGCTGCCTAATCTTTCTTTCTAATTTATCCATCTCTTCAGGCTTAGACTCTATAGCCATCTTCACACGTGCAGCTGCTTCATCTACCAAATCTATAGCCTTATCTGGTAGAAATCTATCAGGTATTAACATGGCAGCAAGCTTTGCAGCTTTAACTAATGCTTGATCTTTAATTCTAATTCCATGGTGCAATTCATAACGTTCTTTTAGTCCACGTAAAATAGAAATTGTATCTTCAACTGTTGGCTCAGGAACTTCCACTCTCTGGAAACGTCTTTCAAGCGCTGCATCCTTTTCTATGTATTTTTTAAATTCCATTATAGTTGTTGCACCAACACAATGTAATGTTCCTCTTGCCAATGCTGGCTTTAAAAGATTTGATGCATCCATGCCACCTTCTGCAGCACCAGCACCAACAAGCATATGTAGCTCATCAATGAACAATATTATTTTGCCTGATTCTTTTTCTATCGCAGTTAAAATTGACTTTAAACGTTCTTCAAATTCACCACGATATTTTGTCCCAGCAATCAAAGACCCCATATCAAGAGCCAAAATCTTACAACCTTTTAAGGTTATAGGAACATCATCGTTTACTATTCTTTGTGCGATCCCTTCTATAATTGCAGTTTTACCCACACCAGGATCACCAACCAAAACTGGATTATTTTTTGTTCTACGAGAAAGAATTTGAATTACTCTACGGATCTCTTCGTTTCGGCCTATAACTACATCAAGTTTTCCATCTGATGCCATTTTTGTTAAATCTTGGCAATATTTTTCTAGAACTTGATGACTGCCTTCTGCTTCTTGTGTCTTCACGCTTTCTCCTTGTCTTAGGTTATTTACCCAATTCAAAACCTTTTGATAAGTAAAATCACTTTGTTTGAAAAAGTTTATTATAGTTTGTGGTAGACTGCCAGTTTGTACAAAATTCAAAAGACATACATCCAAACTTATATATTGGTCCTTTAAAGCTTGTGCTTGCTTGTCACACTCTTGTAAAAATAATTGAAAATTTTGATCTACTGCTGGCTGTGCACCCGTTACCTTGGGTAGTTTAGAAAGTTCTTGAGAAACAAGATTAGCTAGTTCTTGTGTATTCAAGCTTGTGTGATTAAAACATGACAAGCAATACGCGTTTTGTATAGCTGCTGCTAGTAAATGCGATACTTGTAATGTTGAACACTGTTCTTGCTGTGCTAAGATAAAAGCTTCTTGTATTAGCTGAGAAAAGGCGTTAGTGAATTTATCTGCATTCATGGTCTACCCCTAAAAGCACCGGGGCATCCGCCCTGTGCTACTTAAGCTGGCCCGCTCCCGCGGGCATCTATTAAACAACTTATTTAAACTTTATGCCCGCGGGAGCGGGCCATCATACACTAGTGCAGGGCGTATGCCCCTTGCACTTTTTTAGTATAAAGATAAACGATAATTATTTGATAGATTTTTGTTATGAATTATCCAAACCTAGGCACAGGAACATAACTTAAATTAGGTGAAACATTATTACCCCAAGCACTTAAAAAGCTTTTAATACCATAAGCCCTACTTGTTTTGATATTACTAGAAAAAGCAGGGTCAACACATAAAACAGCTTTTCTGTTATTATCCCAACCAACAATAACAATAAAGTGCCCATTTTCATAATTCTTGGCACCGCCTCTTATTGCACCCCTAATACTAACAGCAACGGGTATACCACTTTTAAGTTTTGAATAAAGTTCTTGAAAATCGTTAAGCCGTTCAATTCGAAAAAAGCACTTTTGCTTGCACGAATCATAAGCTTGTGCAACATCCAGAGGCCAATTGCCATAAATATTTAAATGATTGTCATAAACTTTATCAGAAAAATCTACTATATATTTTTTAAGATCACCCTTATTTTCAAGAAAATAATTAACTATAATACTTGTTGAAGTAGGTGCACACAAGCCCCAATATCGTTCATGAATTCCTTTTAAAACCATCTGAGACTGCTTACGGACAGGAATGGGCTTGATTGTTGGAAGATCAATTTTATCTTTTTTAACTGAAAATTTGTGTAAATCTGAGCTATTTACAAATAAAGCTTTTAGATTCTTTATATCAGCTCCATTTTGGGCCACAACTCTAACTCTAAACCCAGTAGCTCTTCTGCCCCTTTTTAGCTGCACTTTATTATAACTAGTGTTTACAAAATAATCCCTTGAGTATCCATAAGTTTTTTGTGTATTAGCTCCCCATTCAGCAATCTTATGCCAATTAGACCAATAACTATGCTTCACACTAATATAAAAAGAAAATGCCCCTTTTGCGGGACGCAAAGCATTCCAAGAAAGTATAAGTTCATTAAATGGTGTTACGTTCTCTTTTTGCCAAATATAAGCATTTTTATTTTCACCATTTAAAACTTTGGCATTTATTACATTTGAATAAGTATTGGAAAATTTACTGTTTATGTTATTTCTTGGAACTCTTGCTACTGTTGCTTTTGGAAATAAGCTAAACTGAAACAACAAAAGAAAAATCATAGATAAAAACGATAATTTGCTCACTTTACTCCCCCTCAAACCCCTTGAATCGCTTATCACTTTCCCTCGCTATTTACCAACACAAAAATCTGAAAAAACTCTATCTAGAAGTTTTTCTGTCACATTACGACCTGTCAATTCAGATAATCTTTCCAGAACTTCCTTTAAATGATAAGCAGTTAATTCATATTCTATCTGATTATCACACATAATTTCAATAAATTGTAATTTCTTTTCTAGCTCTAAAATTAAATTATATTGCCTCTGGTTAAGCAAAAAAGGGGAATCAACCCTTAAAAAAATATCCTGAATCTTTTCTTCTATTTTATATTCTAACTCTTTTATTCCAGTTTTTTTTAGAGCAGAAACTTTTATAACTTTTTGATTTTCCAAAAAGTCTAAATTTTCTAAGACTGTATCGCCTTGAAGATCTGCTTTGTTTGCAATAAAGATAATCTTATCTTTATATTTTGCAATTATTTGCTCATAAATTTCTTTTTGCTGTTGCGTAAGCTTTTTTGATAAATCAAAAACAAGCAAAATGATATCCGCAATGGCAGCCTGCTGCCAAGAACGATCAATACCTTCCTGCTCTATAATATCTTCAGTTTGTCTAAGTCCGGCAGTGTCTGTTAACATCCAAAAATTACCATTTTTATAGATAGAACATTCAATAGAATCTCGAGTTGTGCCCTCTATATTTGTAACAATGGCACGATCTTTTTTTAATAATGCGTTAAACAGAGTGGATTTACCTAAATTTACACCACCAATAATAGAGATTTTGAGACCATTTTTTATCTGTTGTTGCTGATTGAAATTTTCTTTTACGTCTTTTATATTAGATAAAATCTGTGAAATGCGATCCTTAAAAAGCTTATCTATAGCCAAATCTTGTTGCTCTTCTTCTAAAAACTCAAAACTGCTTTCTGCAATACTTAACAAACCTACAATATCGTTTTCTATTTCAGATAAATAAGAAGACAAACTGCCTTGTAATTGAGACATAGATTTACGTAAAGCTAATTCAGTTTGGGCCGTTATAATATCATTAATAGCCTCAGCCTGAATCATGTCTATTTTTTCATTCAAAAAAGAACGCTTTGTGAACTCACCCCGATCAGCCAGCCTTGCTCCAGCAAGAATAGCCTGACCTAAAATAGATTCAATAATAAAAGGATTGTTATGACAATTGATTTCTATAGTATCTTGACCAGTAAAGGTCTTGGGAGCTTTCATAAGAAAAAACAAAACTTCATCTATTATTTCTTTTTTAGAATCAAAAGAAATAACATAACCATGATGAATAGTATGTGTTGGCAAATCTTGCAGTCTTTTGCCCGATGATAGTTTTGCAATCTTATCTGCGATAGGCACAGAATCCTGTCCGCACAGACGCAATATGGCTATTGCACCACTACCTTTTGGCGTGCAATGAGCAATTATTGATTCCTGATCATTGGTCAGAAAATTTTTATTATTTTGCTCCATCAAACTTAGAAGACTTTGAGTGGATAATCAAATAATAATTCTTGAATTTCTTCTTATGCTTTTTTTTCAAAGATTGCATTAGAAGGTGCGATAACCCAATAAAGAACATTTTTTCGGCATCTTCTTCTTTTAAAACTCTTTTATCAAGAAAAACCTTTAACATTTTTTGCTCAGGCTTAATCTCAAAATTGGTATTCATGCCCATCATCTTAAGCATATCGCCCAACCATAAAGAAATATCGTTAATATATTCTTTTTCCCAAGCCACAAATTGCTCTTTTGGTTGAAGCTTATTCTTAAGACCTTGGCCTGGCTGTTGTTTTGCCGGCATTTCTCTTCTTGGTTGTACTGTCTCTTTCTTAAACCCTTTATATCCTAATTTTTCTTGCTCATTTTCTGTCTGTTTTTTTGGGTCATAGCTAATAGAGATAACAGCAGGTCTTTTTACGGTTCCCCAAAAGTTTTTCTCACCAAATTCCAAAATTTTGATGCTAAATTCCTGGGGTCTTCCTGAGTTCTCCCAAGCCTTTTGTGTAGCTTTAATAACGGAAGAAGCTTCTTGAAGCATTAGTTTCATCAGATAAAATCCTTTATACAAATATAAATATAATAATAAAACTACGATAAAAATCTTACAAATAAATAAGCAATGTTAGAGTTCGCTTAAACTATAGGAGTAAGAACGATATTATTTTAATTAAAAGTCTAATAAAGCTATAAGAAATCGTAACAAAATTAGATAACTATAGCAAATGGAGCGGGAAACGGGATTCGAACCCGCGACCCTTGCCTTGGCAAGGCAATGCTCTACCACTGAGCTATTCCCGCATATGAAATCAAAGAATTTAAAGTAAATCTATATGTAAAATTAAATTCTGTCAATTACTATATTTATAAACACGTCTAAAAAATTAAATACCCGCTCGACTGATAAGCACAAACGGGTATTTAATAATACTATTTAAACTATTTCTGCTAGCTCAATATCAAAAACAAGCTCTTTGCCTGCTAATGGGTGATTAGCATCTAAAGTAACGTGTGTATCTGTAATACCAGTAATTGTAACAATAATAGGAGCTCCGTCTTTAGGACGAACTTCCAATTGACGACCAACTTCAGGCTTTACATCAGTAGGAATTTGAGCTTTATCAACTTCTAAAATAAGCTCTTTTCTTAGTACTCCGTAACCTTCTTCAGGCTTAATATTAACGGTAACAGATTCACCAGGCTCCAAACCTATAACAGCTTGCTCAAAACCTCTAATAATTTTACCATCACCAATTGTGAATTCTAAAGGTGATTCTTTTTTAGAACTATCAAAAATAGCTCCATCTGTTAATTTACCTGTGTAGTGAACTTTGACTGAGTCACCGCTCTTAGCTTTTGCCATCTAAATATCCCTTATTTTAGGAGTTATAAGTATTATTACACAACTGGCGGAGAGAGTGGGATTCGAACCCACGATTCCAGTTTCCCGGAGTAACCGCTTTCGAGGCGGTCGCTTTCGACCACTCAGCCATCTCTCCTTAAACAAACATTACACGAACTAAAAAGATTACTCAAAAGCTTGATAAAAAAGATCAAACTATTTAATAATTACTTGCTTTTAGAACGTTTATACGTTTTAATTAAATCTATTTGATTTAAAGTTGTTATAATAGCATATTATTTTGCAATGGTCCCGTTTAAAATTGATTTTTGTGATTGCTAAAAGGAGGAATCTATGCCTAAAAATGTAAGAGCTATCATTCTAGCTGCGGGAAAATCTACCAGATTCAAAACCGATAAATCTAAATTAATACATACCGTTTGTGGCCAACCGATGATTTTATATCCGATAAAATTACTACAAGAACTGAATATAAAGACAACTCTTGTTTTAGGATATCAGGCAGAAGATATAAAAAAAACCGTATCTGAAGCCAAATTAAAAAAGGTGGACTACGTAATACAAAAAAAACAAAAAGGTACTGGTGACGCAGTTTTATGCTCTCAAAAAACATGGGATACCGAAACCATTTTAATTTTAAATGGCGACACACCTCTTTTAACTAAAAATCTAATAGCCAAACTTATAGAAAAACATAAAAAAGAAAAGGCGACTCTCTCTTTTTTAACAACTCATGCTCTAAATCCAGACGGTTATGGAAGAATAGTAAAAGAAGATAATAAAATAAAAATCGTTGAAGAAAAAAACTGCGATAAAGACCAAGTTTTCATATCTAATATAAATGCCGGAATATATTTAATAGAAAAAGAATTCCTAAAAAACAGCATCTCTCAATTAAAACAAAACTCCGTATCTGGGGAAGTTTATATTACAGACCTAGTAGAGTTTGCAAGCAAACAAGATCTAAAAGTTATCAACGTACCTGTTCCATATGATGAAATCAGAGGCGTCAACAACCTACAAGAATTATGGGCAGCCGAACAAATTAAAAGATCTGAATTAATGAGAAACTGGATGGAAAGAGGCGTACGCTTTGAGTTAGCACAAAGTACCCACCTAGACTTTGATATAGAAATAGGCAAAAACTCTTTTATTGGTACAGGCGCAC
>Ga0075122_10001540_pt1 | contig 16337 bp, 17 predicted proteins | sample AntAceMetag02UKB_FD_69790 | JGI IMG/M metagenome (GOLD analysis project Ga0075122, IMG submission 69790) | Saline lake microbial communities from Ace Lake, Antarctica - Antarctic Ace Lake Metagenome 02UKB | ecosystem: Environmental > Aquatic > Non-marine Saline and Alkaline > Saline | place... | reverse complement strand
AGCAACCAGTGGTTGATTAAATAAGAACATACTTATTGCACTATATTTATTATACTATTTTAAACGTATAAAGTAAAAAACTATATGTTAAGAAAAGATTCCGAAATGATATTAACAAAATATTGTTCAAAATGTCTTTGTAAATCAATCATTATCTGTAAAATCTTTTTCAAAAACAACAAATATCTATGATATAATAAATATTAGTTAAATAACTAAATCAAAAGAAGAGGTGAATTAATTGAAATCTAAATTAAGTGCTTTTTTAAGTCAGCAAAAACCGGTCTTAAAAAACATAATTACTGATTTAAGCAAGGAATTCCAGTATGTGAGTATACTGGGAACAGACAATCTAGGGACGGTCTATAGTGTTTCTAGAATGAATACTAGTGTAAGTGATTCTAAATGGTCAGAAAGAGGATTTGTTGCTAGGGTCTACAACGGAACCAACTATAGTGAGTATTCATTTAATGAATTAAATGATATCGAAGCAATAAAAAATGAAATTCGGAAAGTTGCATTAAATGATATAAATACTTACAAAAAAAACAATCTAGAATTTATGCAGTTTCCACTTATTCATGATGAAAATATCGTTCAAGAGTTCCATTCCGAGTTCGAAGTTGATCCTTTTGAAATTTCAGCTCAAGAGAAACTAGAACGCCTAACTAAAATAAAAGATGAAGGTCTTACAAAATGTGATAAGTTCATTGATTTTAGAACGTCTTTTGAAGAAGTAAAACTATCTAAAATATTCTTATCTACAAACAAAGATTTATCTCAATCAATCTTATATACTGTTATGTATTTAGTACCAATTGGACGTTCAGAAAGTGGTATCAAGTATAACTTTGCTGGGTTTAGTGGTTTAAAGGGATACGAAATCTTTGAAGAAGCTATCAACAAAATCGATTATGCTAGCCAAAGTGTTATTGATTTATTTGATGCAAAACCTGTAGAACCAGGTGAATATGAAATTATTTGTGATCCATCAGTAAGTGGTTTAATTGCCCACGAAGCATTTGGACATGGTGTAGAAATGGATATGTTTGTTAAAAACAGAGCTAAGGGTGAAGAATACATTAATAAATATGTAGCATCTGAAATATTGAATATGCGTGACGGTGCTCTAAGTGAAACAGAAGTTGGAACATATTTATTTGATGATGAAGGAACTTTAGGAACGGATACATTGGTAATCGACAACGGAATACTTAAATCTGGAATAAGTGACTTACTAAGTGCATTACAATTAGGAACAAAACCTACTGGCAATGGTCGTAGAGAGAGCTTTGAAAGAAAAGCATATGCTAGAATGACCAATACATTCTTTGAAAGTGGAGATCAAACATTAGAAGAAATGATTAAAACAACAAAAAATGGATATTTGCTTGAAGGATTTTTTAGTGGAATGGAAGACCCAAAAAACTGGGGTATTCAATGTGTAATTGCAAAAGGTAAAGAAATCATTGATGGAAAGTTCACAGGAAAGGTAATCAGTCCAGTAACGTTAACGGGCTATGTTCCAGACTTATTAAAATCCATTTCGATGGTTGCTAATAGTAAAGTAGAGTTAAGCGGTACTGGAGCGTGTGGTAAAGGACATAAAGAATGGGTAAAAACATCTACAGGCGGCTCATATATTAAAGCTATTGGGAGGTTAAGTTAATGAATCATATAATTCAAATTTTAAAGAATCATACTAGTGTTGACGAATGGAGAATAAATAGTACTACTATTCATTCGACAGAATTGTTTTTCATTAAAGATAAACTTCAAATGAATCGAGCAAAGGATGTAGAAAACATCATGCTGACTGTTTACAAAAATTTTGAAGCTGATGAAAAGAAATATAAAGGTTCTAGTACAATAAAAATTAATCCTACTGATGATGAAAGTCAAATTAGTGAGAAAATAGATCAATCAATTTTATCTGCTTCTTTTGTTAAAAATGATTTCTATACTTTACCAACCCCCACTAAGAAAAAAACTCCCAAACTAGAAAGTCAATTCCAAGATGGAGATATTGTTGAAACCATAAGTGAACTTGTAAAAGAGTTATATGAAGAGGAGAAACACTCTTCTGCTTTTGTGAATTCAACGGAATTTTTCATTGATAAGAGAATGCACCAAATTTTAAATAGTAATGGCATTGATGTTTCTTTTGAATCCTATTTTGGTATGTTAGAATTGATTACTGAAGAAAATGGTGAAACGGAAGCAATCGAATTATTTGATATTGTTAATTTTAATGATTTTGATCGCGATTTTATAAAAGAAACTATAAAAGAACAATTAGAGTACACATCATTAAGAGCGAAAGCTATTCCGCTGCCTAATGTGAAAGATATTCCTGTTATTATAAGAGGAAAATCTATGAATGAATTTTGGGATTACTATCTTGCACAAACAAGTGCATCCATGAAATTCCAACATTTACATGATAATAATATTGGTGATAATATTCAAGGTGAAGATATATTAGGTGATACTGTTTCTATCAATCTAAAAGCAGTAATACCGAATTCTGTTAGAAGCCGTTTCTATGACGATGAAGGTGTGTTTCTAAAAGATGTTGTCGTCTTAGATAAAGGTATTATAAAAAACATCATCGCTACGAATCGTTTTGCATACTACTTTGATTTACCTGTATCAGGTAATCTTCAAAATATAGAAATTCACGAAGGCTCTATGCAAGAAAATGAATTGCGTAAAGCCCCTTATCTTGAAGTGATTTCTTTTAGTGCATTCCAAATGGACCCTATGACTGGCTTCTTCGGTGGAGAATTCCGTCTAGGTATATATCATGATGGCAAAAAAAGTATTCCAGTAACGCTTGGTACCGTTTCTGCAAATATTAAGGATGCTCAAAAAGAGATGTTCTTTTCAAAAGAGCGGGTTCAATCCAATAATATTATCACTCCAAGAATTGTCAAGTTTAATAAAATGACAATTGCTGGTAGCTAAACCAATAAAGGAGAATATAATTATGAAGATTATTTCAACAAATAATGCTCCAGCAGCTGTTGGACCATATAGTCAAGGCATACTTGTAAAAGACACGTTATATGTATCAGGTCAAATTCCTTATATTCCTGACACTATGAAACCAGCTGGTAGTACAATTCAATCCCAAACCTTACAAAGTCTTAAAAATGTATTAGCTATTGTTAAGGCTGCGGGCCTAGAAAAAGAAGATATTGTGAAATGTGGAGTCTTTCTACAAGATTTGAATATGTTTAAAGACATGAATAGTGTGTATGCTGAGTTTTTTGGTAATCATAAACCAGCTAGATTTGCTGTGGAAGTAAGACGACTACCTTTAGATGTATTAATTGAAATTGATGCTATAGCAGTTCAAAAATAACATAAAAAAACACTTAAAATTTTAAGTGTTTTTTATTACTTCATATTTAGATAAATAATTATAGTTATTTTGGTTCTGTGAACTCAACTCTGTTTCTCCCTGATTCTTTTGCTTTATACAAATTGTCATCAGCGAATTTAATTAAGTTTTCAATGTTAAGGGCTTTATTATCAGGATATGCAGATACACCCGCGCTTATAGTGATACGTAGTTCTTGATCGAGGTTATGAACAACATTCTCTTCGACTGTTCTTCTTATTTTTTCAGCTAAGTCAACAGTTGTTCTAAGAGATGCGCCTGGCACAATTACTAAGAATTCTTCTCCACCAAATCGAACTAATATATCCCCTTCTCTTATGCTTTCTTGAATTAATCGACAAAGATTGATTAGAACCAAATCACCAACTAAATGTCCGTAAGTATCATTCACGGATTTGAATTTGTCGATATCAATCATCATTAACCCAAATGGGTATTCGCTTCTCAACGCTCTAGCCAATTCTTCATTCAATCGTTGCATTCCAAATCTACGGTTATATACTTTTGTTAATGAGTCGTATACTGCTAATTTTTGTATTTTTTGATGAATTAATGCATTATTCATTCCTAATGCTAACCCATGGCTATATGTAATTAAGTTATTTTTCAATTCTGAACTGATGTTAGTTGCGCTAGCTATTAAAATAACACCAATTATATTATCATTGTAAATTAGTGGAATCGTTAAAATCACTTTAGGAATAAAACTTACAACTCCTCCATCAATTTTAATCGTATCATTTAGCTCTATCTCAATAGGAATTTTTGATTCAAAGCTTTCTTTAATTATTTCTCCATCAATGATAGATTTTGTATCTTTTATTAAATATGAACTCGCTACCTCAAGATAACCCCCTTGATCAATGACAACCATGCCAGCACTAGCATTTGAATATCGAATTAAATGTACTAAAGCTTTATTTGATAATTTTTTATAGTCTAATTCTGTTGTAAAAATCTTTGTGAATTCTCTTATCGATTTTTCATTTTGTTGAGAAGTTAAGAATGACTTAATTAGTTTGTTAAATGAATCACTTGATTCGCCAATCTCATCATCGGAATCAACTTCTATTAAGCACTCATTTAAACAATTGACATCATCATTGTCATAGTCTTTGTCTTCAATATGTTTAATAGCTTTTTGCATAGATTGAGATAACGTTTTCAATTTCTTTCCAACGAGTTTTTTTGCAAGATAATAATTAAAAAGTCCCACTACTAACCCAGCAGATAGACAAGACAATATAAATAATGCATTTAAAACTTCCTCTTTAGCAATACCAAGCAACAGTGAAAACGGAATAAACAACGCCCCAACGATGAGACCAAAAAACATCATAAATATTGCTAAATCCCAAAATATTTTTCTTGTAATTTTCATATGAATTCTCCTAAAATATTTGTCTTATATTTAAAATATATGTATTTCTCAATTATATTATATCATATAAAATAATTGAGAATCTTGAACTTCAAAAAAATATCCATAACCCTTTACAATTTTTTTGCAAAAAATAATACAAGCCCTCAACATGAAGGCTTGTTTGTTAATTTTTATAATATTTCCTCAATATTCATTCTTATTTCTCCCGGAGTTACTTTTGATGGGAATCGGTTTATTATTACTCCTTCTTTATTGATTAAGAATTTTTCAAAGTTCCACTTAATTTTATCTCCTTGTTTAACAGGAGAGTTTTCAATCAAATGCTGGTAAAATTCACTACGATTTTTTCCGTTTACATTTATTTTACTAAACATTGGAAATGTTACTCCGAAGTTTAATTGACAAAAACCTAATATTTCATCATTCGTGCCTGGATCTTGTCTTAAAAATTGATTGCATGGAAATCCTAGAATAATAAAATCTTTGTCTTTATATGTTTTGTACAGATTTTCTAACCCAGCAAATTGTTTTGTAAAGCCACACTTGCTAGCAGTGTTTACTATCAATAATGTTTTTCCTTTAAACTCGTTTAGTAGAATGGTTTCTCCATTCATCTTTTCTACTTTTATATCATAAATATTCATATCTATCACCTCACACTTTAATTATATCACTAGAAGATAATATATCAATTAATACGCAAAAAAAAAGCATTTATGAAATTCACAAATGCTTTTTTATAATTAAACTGTTCTTTTTCTTTGCGGCTTTAATGCTAAGTCAGGAGTGTTAAGCTTAATTGCTTTCCTCACTTCATTCATGTACTCTGTAGTTTCTTTCTTCTTTGCTTTGCTATATAGATAATCATCTATAGCAACTGCTGCTCTGTGTCCATCTGCTACAGCTGTAATAATATCTGGACCTCTAAAGATATCTCCACCAACAAATAGCCAGTTAGCACCTTCAACTTGCCCAGTTTCACTTGCTTTAATTTTACCATGTTCAATTGTTATTACTTTTTGTAAGTCTTCTGGTAAATAATCAAAGTCTGGAGCTTGTCCAATAGAGAAGAATAATTGATGACCCTTTAATATTGTTTCTTTTTTCTTATCAAACTCAGGGCTAAATTTACCATTCTCATCATAAACTCTAGTACATTCCCAAACTTTTAATCCTTTAATTTCTCCATCTTTTATAATGACTTCTTGTGGACCGTTTCCAAAGAAGAATTGAATTCCTTCTTCTTTTCCTTCAATATATTCATCATCACTAGCTGGTAGAATATCTAGACTTTCTAGAGATGTTAGTTTTACATCTGCTTTACCATACTTCAACGTTTGTAATCGTATTAAGTTTCTAGCAACATCAAATGCAACATCTCCTCCACCAACAACGATAGCAGACTCTTTAATATTCATATCTTTAAGTTTTAAGTCGCCTCTTGCAAAGTCTCTTGTAAGTGGTAAGAAATCCATAGCTCCCATAATTTCAGGGTGATCAGATCCTGGTATATTTAATAATTTTGCCTTAAAGAAACCAGTACCTAGAAATACTACATCATAATTTTTCTTTAATTCATCGAAAGTTATATCTTTACCAACGCGAACATTAGTCTTAATATTTACTCCCATTTCTTTTATAAAATTAATGTCTTTTTTAACGGCATAATCAGGAATTCTATATTCAGGAGCTCCATAACTCATAACTCCACCTGCTCTTGATTTCTCTTCAAAAACATCAACTTTATAACCCAAACCTCTCAGGTAATATGCGACACTAAGACTGGCAGGCCCAGAACCAGCTATGGCGATTTTCCCATTGATTACTTCAGAAACTGGTTCTAAGAAAATCTTCTTATACATATCATCAGGAGCGCTATCTATAATATAACGTTTTAACCAACGAATTGCAATTGCTTCCCCTCTTACTGCAATCGCACAAGAAGTTTCACAATTGTGCGTGCAAACTCTACCACATACTCCAGGTAAAGGATTTGTTTCATATACTTGTCTTAATGCTCCTTCAATATCATCTTCCCAAATGGCTTTTATATATTGTGGAATATTCATTTGAACTGGACATGATGTTGTACAAACACCACATTCCACACATCTCGCAGCTTCTTGTCTTGCATATTCTTTTGAATATCCTCTTACTACTTCAATATAGCTATTAAGACGATCCTTAGGTTCTACATGTTCCATCTTAATTCTTTCTAAGTCCAATAAGTCAGTCGTTTCATTTTTAACATACCCTAATTCAACATCTTCGCCTTGCCATTGTGCAACTGGCATTAATATAAAACTGTCCGGGTTTGAATCTGAAAAAATATACTCTTTACTCATTTTTAATGATTCCGTTGTACAAGTATCAACACATAATGCACAGAAACAACACCTTCCATAATCAATTACTGGTCGTTGTTGAAGTTGTCCTGCGACTAATGGTAAATCTGTTCTCTCCACCATTGTAATAGCTTCTGTAGGGCAAATTTCACCACAAGTTCCACAACCAATACATTTTTCCCAATCATTTACATGAAACCCTCTTAAATTATCAGGGGCTGTTCTTGGCGCAGAATCTAGTCGAGATTTAATTCTAATCAAACGATTATCATTTAAATAACTAGCATTTTTCTTAGTGAAGATTGTTTTCATTGGATGAGTCACAGGTTTCTTAAAGAGATATTTAAAATGTCTTAAAGGTTTAAAAATACTAGCTTTTGGATATTTCTTTTCATTGTCCATAATCTCTCCTCCTATCGATCTATTTCAGGAGAACAAACTCCCATAGTATCTACCCAAAGGGCAGCATCATCTATTCTAGTACCAGGTAAATATTTTTCTATACCTAATAATCCTTGTGGATAACTAGCTCCACGCACTCCTACACGATAAGGATGTGTTCCTCCATTAGAAACCACATAATATCCAAATTCGCCTCTACTAGACTCAACTGGACTATATGCATATCCTTTTGGAACTGTCCATCTCATTGATTGACCTCTACCAGGTTTTACCCTAACTGGACCTTCAGGCATTTTTTCAAAACACTGCCTGATAATTCTGATTGATTGAATCAATTCTTTCAGTTTAATATCAAGTCTACTTCTTGCATCACTATAATCTGAAACAGGTACATCAAATTCAACTTGATCATATCTTGCATAAGGTAGAACTTTACGAAGATCATAAGGTTTATTTACCGCGGATCTCATTCCAATACCAGTAACTCCAAGTTCCCATACAACTTCTTCTGGTAACATAATAGTATCTTTAACCCGTACAATAATACTTGGGTTATTCACACCCAAATCACGATATTCTTCAATTCTAGATTCTAAACTATCCATAAATTCGTGAAGATCTTTTTCAATGCCTTTTGGTAAATCCTGTCTAACACCACCAATAACTATATACTGATGATACACTCTAGCTCCAGTGATTTTTTCAAAAATATCAAGCATACTATTTCTATCGGCATGAGCGTGATACATTATTGTATAGTTACCAGTAGGTCCACCAAGACCTCCATATGACATTAAATGAGAAGAAATTCTAGCCATTTCTAAAATAATCATTCGAATCCAGTGTGCTCTTTCAGGAACTTCTAAATTTAATAATTTTTCAACTCCTTGAGCAAATGCCATTTCGTTTATATCTGGTTCTGGAACACAAACACGTGGAATCAAACTAATATTTTGGACCCATAGTTTTCGTTCCATTTGTTTTTCAAAACCACGATGTAACATTCCTGGCAATAAATATGATTTTTTAATAATATCGCCATCTACAAACATATGTACTGAAGCATTTCCGTGCATTCCAGGATGTTGAGGCCCTAAAAACAATTTCATTTGTTTCATTGTTTTTTACCTCCTCTGAGTGACGTAGCTCTAACTTCTCTTGCTTCTCTTTTAGCTTTACTATTATTCTTTGGATCTGTTACAGAAAAATCTTGTGGATATTCCCTTTTTGGAAACTTTCTATCACTATAGACTTTAGGATCAAAATCTTTTCTCATTGGTGGGATGTCATCCCAACCTTCTAAAATTAGTTGCTTTTTATAATCAGGATTTCCAGGAAAAGCAATACCGAAAAATTCATGTACTTCTCTTTCATAGTACTTCGCACCGGGAAAAATAGGTAAAATTGAATCCATTACAGGGTTCTCTCTATCAATTTTAGCTCTGACTTGAATGTATACTGGTTTATCCCAATTGAATAACACGTAAACCATCTCAAATTTATTTTCTTCGATCCAATCAATAGCACTTAGGTAGGACATTTGAATCCACCCAGCACTTTTTAAAGATGATAACAACAAATGTACATCATTTTGATTTACTTCAAAAGCAAGTTGTTGTTTATCAACCGATTCTGTTTTTAGTACTTGAACTTTACTGTTTACAAATTCCTTTACAAAATCTAGATTATTGGTGGAATTCATCATGAACAACCACCTCCCCAAGTGAATTTAGTTGATTTTCTTTATACCATTCAAAATTCTTATGATAATTCTTCCAACCAACTGCTGTTTTATTCTTAATTTTTATCATCAAATCAACAAACCCATTCATCACAGATTCCGTATTAGGCATACAGCCAGCTACGTATACATCTACAGGAATATATTGATCTAATTGATTAATAACTGCATGTGAATCGTGATAAATACCACCGTTAATTGGGCAAGACCCTAAAGCAACTACAAATCTTGGCTCACTCATTTGTTCGTAAGTATAAATCAATCTTCTTAATGTTTTTAACGATAAATATCCTGATACTAATAAAATATCAGCTTGTCTTGGTGTTGCCATTGGCCCCATTCCAAGACGTTCCATATCATAAGCAGACGTCATTGCTGGTGGAAGCTCAATTGCACAGCAACCTGTACAATACATTAGCATCCATAAAGAGTTTCTTCTAAAGAAATCCCCTATTTCCCACCATTTACGATCTACTTCTTCTTTTGATAGCTTTGTGACTGGTGTAAATTTTGTGCTTTTCATATTATATCACCCATCCAAAATAGATTGCGACTACAGCTTGAGTAACCGCCATTAATAAAGGCCATTTATAGAAGAATTTAACTACTTGATCAATTTTAAAACGACCATTTACATTTGAAATTAAATTCACAAATGTATATACTGCAGCGTACTTCACTATAAATATGAATATATTTGTAGCTCCACCTAAGAATAGATGGACAAATAAACTCACTTCAATAAATACTGAAATTTCATGTAGAATGAATAACATTCCTAATTGTTTCCCGCCATACTCAACCATTGGTCCTGAAGCGATTTCTGCAGGTGCTATATAGGTTTCAAATGGTTTTTTACCCAACATACCCATTAACGCCAACACAGCTACAATTCCACCTAGCGGTAAGGCGATGATAAACCAATTATTCCCTGCTGCTTGTTGGAATAATTGTATGCCAGCAACCGAGCTTGTCCCAGATATTTTTATTATTGTTAAGACAACAATCATAAACGGAACTTCATATGCAAGCATTGTTGTGAGTGCTCTCATAACGCCAATACTAGCCCAAGGATTTCCTGAACCACTCGCACTCATTGCCATACCTAACATACCTACTGCAAGTAAATATACAAAGATAAAGAAATTATCATAATTTTCAAATGCTAAGAATGTAGATGTAAGTGGCATAAACATAGCTGTTCCTATGATTCCACCTAAAGCCATGATAACGCCGAAATCAAATATCCAGCCATGACTAATACTTTTCTTACTAAGCAATTTGAAAATATCCAAATATTCTTGGTACCATTTTGGTCCATGTCTTTTTTGCAATCTACCAATAATTTTACGATTAAATCCTGCTAATCCAGTTTGTAAAACAAATCCGAATAAAGCAACTCCCAATCCAACTAATAAATTTAAAATCATAGAACTTCACCCCACAATAGCAAGATTATAATTCCAATAATCCATAACACCGTCGTTCCAATACTTCTAGACATAAATAGATACTTGCCTAACTTACCTATATCTTTTACTTTTTGAGCTAATGCTTTATAGAACTTCGTCATCCAATTAGATTGTTTCTCGTAAAGTCTTTCTAATGGAGCATAGAAATCTGTTGTGTAATGTAATAAGTGTTCATCGTGTACAAAGTTTGCAGCTGTATAAGTATCCATAAGCGTAACTTTTTTTGATTTCTTTAAAAGGATAAATATAATAAATGCTACTAATATACCCACACCGAAAACCAATGATATCACCGCAGGATTTAATATTCCATTATACCCGGTGATTTCAAATGTAGTTATCGTAATCGGTACAAACCCTAGTTCTGAAATAATATTATTTATGAACTTTAAGATTCCAGCAGGGAAAACTCCTGTATAAACATTTAATCCCATAATAATAAATGTAGGGATAAGCATTAAGATTGGTGCTTCCTTTACTTTCTTGTATTCTGTTAATTCTTGGCCCAAGAATAACGCAGCCAAAGGTCTAAATACATATAAGAAAGACCCTATCGAACCAAAGAATACTGCAACAGCAATAAATATCAATCCTTTATCAATAACAGCTTGGAATATCAACCATTTGGAAATGAATCCCCCCATAGGAGGAATACCAGCCATTGATATAATTGCAACTAAATATGCTAAATATGTGATAGGCATTTTATGAATCATACCACCCAATTCTTTCATCTTAGTTGTTCCTGTAGCTCTGGCTACGGCCGCTATTGCCATGAATGCTCCAGCACTCGCAAGTGCATGAGCTAGTATGTGATAAAAACCACCAGCTAGAGCAATTGAATCTAATAAACTAAATGCTACTAGAATATATCCACCATGACTCATTGAAGAATATGCTAATAATTTTTTTGCATCATCTTCCTTGATCGCCATCAGCGTACCAAAGACAATAGACATAGCACCTAAAACTGCAACAATATATTGACCAATTGGTAAATTAATTGTGGTAAATAATCCTGTTGCTGGAGCGATTCGAACTAATGCTAACACTCCAATAAATGCTCCAAGTTTTACTAACGCTCCAGATAATACCGGAGAGAAAGGATGTGGTGCATTCCCATGAGCAATTGGTAACCAAATGTGCAGCGGGAACGCTCCAAGTTTTGAAAACGAAGCGATTAAGAATAAAGCAAATACAAATATTGCATTTGTTCCACTTATTCCGGCCAATCCAGCAGAAATATCAAATGTTCCAGATTGTTGGAAAATCATAAATATTCCTAGTAACATTGACATACTTCCTGCAACGCTAAATCCAAAATATGTAACAGCTGCTTCTCTACTTTTTCCTAGAGGTATCAAGAACATCGTTGTCCAGATAATCAATTCAAAGAAGAAAAACAATTGTAAAAAGTTATTTGTGTAAAACGCTCCTATGATTCCTGCTAAACTAAGCAAAAATAAGAAGTTATATGAATCTTTATATTTATAGGTATCGATATAATACGGATGGAAAAAACTTACCATTAAATATACAAAAACTATAATAATAACAAAATAAAACCCAAGATATGTTTGTGCAAATGTAAATCCAGGCAACACATTAACTGTTTCAACAAGATTCATACCGAATCCGTAACCAGCTAAGGATGCAAACACAAACATTGTAGCGAATATTGTAAATATGGAAGCCGCAGTCTTATTGAACTTGCTGAGCAAGTATGCTAATAATGCCGCTCCAACAAGGAACAAAATTAAATATTCTATACTAGCCATTATCAACCACCTCCATTACAGTATCAACTGAATTATCCAATTCTTTTAAAGGTGTTGAATAAGTACCGAATGACAATAATGCTAATGCAATGATTACAAAAACAACTTTGAATGATACGTTATATTTAACATCAATCTCGTTGCCATCTGGGTACCATAATTTCACTAACAATCGAACAAAATAAATACCTTCAACAATCGCCGCAACTAAGATTACTGCTATCAACCAAATTTGATTGTTAGCCGCAAGAACAGTTAAGAAGTTTAACTTCACAACAAATCCAACTAGTAATGGTAACCCCATAACACTCAACGTTACCAAAGTAAATGCAACACCAACTACAACATTATTCGAAAATAATCCTTTTAGTTTGTCAACATTATCTGATCCAACATCTTTTGTTGCTTTGTTTATAACTAAGAACATTACTGTTTTGCTTAAAGCATTAGCAATAATTAAATAAACAGCCCATATAACGACACCATTTACAAATAATAAAGCAACGATACTTGCTTGAGCAATACTGCTAAACAATAATATCTCTCGAACTTTATTCGAAGCAAACGCCATAGCATCACCCATTACAATACCAACAGCTAAGATAACAATTACAACAGTAAGAAGTGTACCTTCAAACATAAATAGATTCGTAATTAATCTTCCTAAAACAAATCCCATTGCTCCAGCATAAACTCCAGCAATCATTGGTCCCGATAATGTATTTGACTTGCCTAAAACACCTTTTGCCCATGAGTTAAATGGTAATAATTTCGCTTCAACACCTAACCCAATAAACATTAGTATAAATGGCAATATTAACTCTTTATAGTTATTCGTTGCTTGAATTTCTTGTATCATTCCAACCATATTCAATGTTCCAAACATAGAATATAGAATAATCACTCCAAACAAGAATAAACTACTACCTACAACACCTAAAACCAAATAATGGAATGTTCCAACTGGTTTTTTATTTGATGTCGTAATCAAATATGCTGCTATTCCTGAAATTTCCAAGAACACAAATAAATTAAATAAGTCATTGGTTAGAATTAATCCATTTAGCCCCGCTACTGCAATCAATAAAATACTTGAATATTTTTCATATTTCTTAAGATTTAATATAGCAATTACAAACACTAAAACGTTAATCAACAATAACCCCAACCTAGAATACATGTCTAATAAAAGATTGATACCCATTGGTTGATTAAATCCCCCAATGACAACAAACCCATCAGATAATACCAGTAATAACACAATATTGAACAGTGTTACACCCAGCAATAAATATGGAGATATCTTCTTAAACAAAATCGAAAGGAACGCTACCAATAATGGTATGGCTACTAAAAGAATTGCACTCATAGTATGTCCTCCAATTCACCTAAGTCTAAAGTGTTGTATTTATTATGAATTGATTTAGCAACTGCTAATGCTAATGCAGTTGTCCCAACACCAATAACAATAGCTGTCAAAACCAATGCTTGAGGTAATGGATCAACGTAAAGTAATCCACTTCCACTTGTACTAGTGATGATTGGTGCTATACCATCATAAACAAATCCAATACTGATTATAAATATATTTAATCCCAACTCCATAATATTTAGAGAGACAATCATCTTAATTACATTTTTATTTGTAAATAACCCATAAAGACCAAATACAAACAAAATTATCGCTGCATATTGTATCATAATGATTCCTCCTCAGTTAAGAAGTTATCTACAATTCCAGATATTTCACTACCTACTTTTAATCCAATTAACACATAAATTATTGGAATAATACCAGCACTAAGTAGGTTTCCTACAGTGCCAACAGGTAAGAAGTTTTGTAAAAAGTATGATGCAACAACAAGTCCTAATAGACCAATTACAACAAATAGACTTCCTGCAACTCCTTCTAATATCTTAAATCCTTTGACGTTACTTCTAAATTTATCATCTGCTAAATACATTAACAATATTGCACTAGCAATAATTGCTCCTCCTGGGAATCCACCACCTGGTGTCAGATGACCATGGAATATAATGTATATACTTGTCATTAAAATAATTCCAAATAATACTTTTGATCCGATTCGAAGCATAAAGTTTGGTTTAAATTTCAAATCCATACGTGCTTGTTTTTTAGAACTGCCCAATACTAATGCAACTCCTAAAGCACTTACAAATAAAACAGTTACTTCACCTAATGTATCAAATCCACGGTACCCAACTACAATTGCGGTTACAATATTTGCAGATCCAACATCTTCTATATTATCTTCATCTAAGTAATTATCAGATACTCTATCACTAATTACAGCACTTCCAAATTCTGGGAAAGAAACACTTGAATCTAATGCTAAGATAATAAATACACCTAGCAATAAAGAAATCAATAGTCCAAATATATTTTTCATCTAGTTTCCCTCCTTTTAATTGCTAGTAATGTAAAAACGAAAAGAGCAGTTACTAGTCCACTACCAATAACAGCTTCCGTAATTGCAACATCTGGAGCTTTTAATAAAACAAAAGAAACTACGGCTAACATGCTTAAAGCCGATAAATATATAACTGATCTTATTAGTTTTTTTGAATTAATTGCTAAAAAAGCAATCACTAATAATAAAACGCCTATTATTAAAGAGATGATATCATACGCTGTCATGTTTGCCACCTCTTTCTTTAAAATCATCCTGCACTAAATTATCAGGAATATTTTTAGAATTATATGTTGCTTTTGCAATTACACTTGACCCAATTGGATTAGAGATAATTATAAAAACAATGATAATAATAATTTTTGCAGTCCAACTTGGGTTTGCGAATGCAACACCGATAAGCACTGAGAAAGCGCCTAATGTCGTTGCTTTCGTTCCTGCTTGAATTCGGTTAAATGTATCCGGCATTCTCAAGACACCTAGTCCACCCAATAAGAAGAATAATCCACCTATGGTCATAAAGATATAACTAACTATTTCCATCTTTTTTACCCTCCAAATATCTAGAGAATACAATTGTTTCTAAGAACGCTAAAATTGCATAAATAATAACAATATCAAGATACAAATTGCTTTCAAAAACAGAAGCCAATACTGCAATCACCCCTATAATTATCATATTAAACGTATCCAATGAAACAACTCTATCACTTAATTTCGGACCAATAATCATTCTTACTAACGTAAATAAGATTCCTACCCCCATTAATGAAAAAACAACGATATCCATCAATTCAATCATTTAAAGATACCTCCTAATATTTTTTCAAAAAGTCCAGCAATTTTCTTGCTTTGTTCAACCTCTCCAACACCTTTAACATCCAAAGTATGAACATAAATATGCTCATCATCAACATCAATTGACAAAGTACCTGGTGTCAATGTAATTGAGTTTGCTAATGTTAGTTTACCCAAATCGCCTTTTAAATCCGTTTTAACTTTTACAATTCCTGGATTTAAAGGAATTTTAGGACTGAGAACTCTTCTTGCAACATCGAGATTTGCTAAAACGAGTTTCCAGATAAATACAGGAATATATATAAATACAAATTTTAACAATTTAACTGGAAAAGTAATATCAATTGAATAATCAAGATATTTACTTAAAATAAATGTTAAAACTGCACTTACAACGATTCCTAGGATCACTTCTTCAATTAAAAAACCCGCTAAAAGCAGATAAATTAGTAACAAAGTGATAAAAGTAGTAAAATACTTCATTTCCATCCTCCTATACCGTATTTTTAAAAAATTATATGTTCGCACAAAGCGTAAACCGATTTCTATTACACTTGTGTAATCACCTGATGTAATTAT
>Ga0075122_10001539_pt1 | contig 16343 bp, 14 predicted proteins | sample AntAceMetag02UKB_FD_69790 | JGI IMG/M metagenome (GOLD analysis project Ga0075122, IMG submission 69790) | Saline lake microbial communities from Ace Lake, Antarctica - Antarctic Ace Lake Metagenome 02UKB | ecosystem: Environmental > Aquatic > Non-marine Saline and Alkaline > Saline | place... | reverse complement strand
CTGAGAAAAAAATTTTTTATAGAAAAACTCTCTAAAAAATTTTATAACAAAAATTAAAATTAAAATAATAAGAATTAGCCAAAATAAAAAAACAAACCAGTCGCCGAGGTTTATGCTTAAACTTGGATCTGGCAGATAAAAATTATCTTGTTCTAATCCGTAATCCATATTTTAATAAATCCTTATAGGGCTAATAGCCCTACTCTCTTAATTTTATTATTTTGTCTGTCTTGATTTTTACTTCCTGCTCTAAGAAAAACTTATTGACTCCCGGAATAAGTTTTAACCAATTTTTAATTAAACTAATAATTTTTTCAACTTTAACCTTGGCCTGAGAGAGTAAAGAGTCAATTTCTTGAGCGGTCTTTTCTCCTGTTTTTTTAAATTCTTCTTTTTTATTTTCTGGTAATGCTAAATAAATCTCTTCTAAGTCATTAGCTAATATTTGTTCAATTTTTTTCTTATTTACAGGTGAGCCGGCTTGAGTTTGGTCCGCAACTGGCTGTGGCGGCATTACTGGAATGGTCGCTTCTTGTAGCTGCTCCTGGACTCTTTTTTTCAGTTCAACTCCGGTTTCTATCGCTTGCTCCTGTTTGACCGCCTCTTTTTTTTCTATATCTAAACTTTCCACAGCTTCTGGCTTGGGCTTTTTTTCTTCTATAGATTTATTCTGTTCAATTTTTATATCAGGCATACGTCTTCTATTGTTCGTAAGTAAAAATCGCTTCTAGAACTTTAGAATTTTCTTTTAATTGCTCCATATATAAAATCTGAGAACGAACAATATTCATAGTTCCGTTCGGGCCATAAGTTTCTTTACCCCTCTTAACTAAGCGTAAATTTCCTGATCCTGTTTCAGTCTGGTCATAATTATAATAAACATTAGAAATAACCACTGGGTCAGCTTTAAGGTTATTAATTTGACCATAGAAAATTTCTTCGTTAGCTAATGTTGCCGCATACCAATTCTTCGCGCTTAACTTATCTCCTCCTCCGTCTGGCCTAAACCAAAAAAAATAAATAAAAACTAAAACAATCACTAATAAAATCCAAACCCCTCTCTTAAGTAAGGATTCATTCATCTGTTTTTGTTTAGGTCGGTCTATTTTTTGGATGTTATTTTTATCCTCAGAATAAACCCTATCCACTTCTCTTCTCTGGGCGGTATTTCTTAAATTTAAGGTTTTTTTAAAATTATTAGGCATATGATAGTAATTTCCAAATTTTTGCCTGCCGGCAGACAGGTTCAATTTATAATTTTCAAATTAATTAACCCAACTAAATTATTCACCAGTCGGGGTTTCAGGCTCTGGTGTCGGAGTTGGTTCAAGTTCAGATTCTGGAATTGGTTCAGACGTTGGTTCGGGTTCAGTTGTATCTTGACTTAGGTCTGTCGGAGGAGTAGGGACTTCTTCAACCGACGCAGTTTCTCCGCCACTATCGTCTGTTGATGGTTCCTGATTATTATCAATCGGTATTTCATCCATTTGGTCTAAGTCAATAATTTCCACTTCTAAATTTTCATCATTAAAATCAATTTCTGGTTCAGGTTCTGAAGCGGGTTCAATCATATCAGAATCACCCACTTTCTCATTGTCAACTTTAGAGACCGACTCATCGTTTGTGTCACAAATATCGCCCAAACCGTCGCCGTCGCTATCTAATTGGTCAACATTATAAATATCAGGGCAGTTATCAGCCGAGCCAAAAATATTATCTAAATCTGGATCATTAGTATTTATGTATTCATTATAAACCTCTTCTAAATCTTCAACCGGAGAAATTATATTATCATCCTGTCCGGCCGTCTCTGTCCGCAGTATTGATAAATCAATTGGAGAATCTAAAACCGTTTTCTTAACCGGCTCATACCCAGGAAAAACTTTACTGACTATATCTAAAGTTTTCCCTACTAAACCGTTATAAACTATAACCTCTGTTCTAATCTGCGGTCCGTCAGATTCGGTTTTAATTTTATTTTGGGTTAATTCTTTTAACCGGGCTTGGTACTCTTCCTTAAATTCTTCTATTAAATAAGCGCCTAAATCCTGTTTTAATTTTTTTGAGACTCGCCTGACCTTTTCCTTAAGCTGATATTGCCAGGCGTAATTAATTTCGGTTAGGTCCATAAATACATAGGTAATATAATACATCTCGTCGTCTTCCTCTATTTTTTCAATTCTAAATTCCATATCAAAATTATCCAAATCAGCAACTAAAAGCAAACTATTATCCACACCCACAACATCACTCTGCTTCTGTCCAATCGCAGCCCGGCCCGGCTCAGAAGCAAAAGCGCTAGCGCCCAATATAAAAACTACGGCGATTATTAGTATAGTCGCGTTATTATACTTTATGAAATGCGTAAAACGCTTAAACATAGAGAAGATATTTAAACTCTTTATCACCTAAAATTATAGCATAAAATAGCGCTGTGAACAATTTATTTTCTAAAAAATAAAAAATATGCTATAATAAAATTATATAAATTTATCACATTTGTAAATTTGTAATGTATGTCTAACTATAAAAAAATTTCTAGCAACATCCAACAGGTTATAATTGATAACCCAAAAACTCCGGATGAAAAACTAATTTGGCTTAATATTAATAACGCCGGAAAAAAAGAGATAGAATTTTTGCGTAGAAAATATGATTTTGATCTAAAGTATTTGCAAGCTTCTTCGGCTAAATCAATCGCCCAGCGCCCAAAAGTAAGATATCGCGGCGAGTATTTATTTATAATTTTGCATTTTCCGGTCATAGACGGCGGTAATATCCGGGCCGGAGAAATTGAATTTTTTGTCGGCCACGGCTATCTTATAACCCTGCATAATAATAATATTAATGAACTAAATTCTTTTTTTAACCTTTGCAAAAAGGGTGATAATGCTCCTTTGTCTTTTGAACTTGAATCCTCGGCTATTCTGCTTTATGAACTGCTGGAAAAACTTATGTTTGGCTGCTATAAACTACTTGACCAAAACAGTGTAGCTATAGAAGATTTAGAGAGAATAATATTTGGTGAAAAACAACAGCAAGCCGCTTCGCAAATTATGTCTTTAAAAAGAAATATAATTAACTTTAGAAAGATAATGCAAAACCATAAGAATATCCTGAAAAACCTAATGGAAATGAAAAGCAGTTTAGTGCCGGCAAAAAAATTAAAATATTATTATCGTAACCTGGTAGAGCAGGCTAAACGAATCTGGGAAATATTAGAAAACCAGAAAGAAATGATTGACGCTCTGCACGAAACTAATGAATCATTACTAAATTACCGGATTAGTGATATTATGAAAACTCTAACGATTTTTTCTGTTATTGTCTTTCCCCTAACCTTATTAGCGGCGATTTTCGGCATGAATACAGTCAACGGCATGCCCTTTATGCACACTGAAAATGGCTTTTGGATAATTATTGTAGTTATGATGATTGGTTCCCTAACTATGCTATTATTTTTTGAAAAAAAAAGATGGCTCTAGCGATTTAAGAATTAAGATTTATGATTTTAGATTTAATATTATAATTTTAAACCTTAGTTCTTAAATACAGTGCACAACTAACAAGGAGGACATAATGCAGATTTATTCCAGTATTAATAAAAAGCGGTTTTCTCGCCGTGAAACCATTCTTACTACAATCTTCGGAATAATGATATATTTCTACGGTTTTGCAAGTATTCACCCGCCTGATAATCTACTGGATGTCTACATGTCTCTGCTATCAGGATTTACAGCACTTATTGGTGTTTTATTGATAGCTTACTCGTTCTTTTCTAAAAAATTCACCGTGGTGAAAAATGGTGGAAACTTGATAAACTAGGGGGAAATTAATGTTTTGTTTTAAAAGTTTCCTAACTGAATTTTTTGAAATTCCTTCGCCAAACTATCTTATAAACCAAATTTTATTTATTATTCTCCTTTGCCTTTGTTTTAAAACATAGCCTATCCCCTGCCCTTTATATTACAGACAGACCGTGAATTTAATCTCACGGTCTTTTTATTTTTCGATTTTGTTGTGGCAGAATCTCCTGCAAGGGATTCTGCCGATAAGCACGCAAGTTTGATTTTAAATAAAATAATTCTACAATTTTTCCGGCAGAATCCAACTTCGGTCGAGATTCTGCCATAACATAAAAAGAATCCCCCATCGTTTATAAATTTAATCTTTGTATTTTACAAAGATTTTTTTTATATTATCCAAACTCTCAACTCCCACTAATTCTCTTCTCATCTCCTTGGCTCCTGGTAAGCCAGCTACATACCAGCATAAGTGCTTACGCATTTCTCTAATACCAACTTCACCTTTTAATTTATAAGCCAGTTCAGCATGCCTCAGAGCCACCTCAAATATTTTCTCCTGACATTCGTCATTCGTTATTTGGCATTTGACATTCCTAAATATCCACGGCCGGCCTAAAGCTCCCCGGCCAATGCCAACTCCGTCAGCTCCTGTCTTATCTAATAGCTCCTGGGCTATTTTTTTATCTATGACTCTCCCATTAGCTAAAATTATGCCTTTGAAATGTTTTCTCGCTTCTTTAATAATTTTATAATCTACTGGACCGCTAAAGCCCTGTTTTAAACTTCGGCCATGAATCATTATCGCCTTAATATCTAAATCAGACATATAATCTAAAAATTGTAGGATATTAACCGAACCTGCTTTAGTTCTGGTCTTTATTGAAACCGGTAAAGTGGTGTTTGCAATAACACTTTTTAAAACTGCACGAGACAGCTCTAAATCTTTAAATAATTCAGCTCCGGCTTTTTGTTTAGCTACTTTAGGTACTGGACAGCCAAAATTAATATCAAGGCCGTCCGGCTTTATTTCTTTTTCTACTAATTTAGCGGCTTTAGCAAAATGCTCTGGGTTAGACCCGAATAGCTGGACTATATAGGGCCGTTCTTTGGTGTTAAACTTTAACATCTCTAAAGTCTTTTGCGGACTATAAACCAGGGCCGTAGTGCTAGCCATTTCCGAATAAACAATATCAGCCCCAAATTCCTTGCATATTTGTCTAAAAGCAGAATCACTAACTCCGGCCAATGGCGCTAGAACATAAATTGGTTTTTTTATTTTTTGTTCATCGTCCGTAGTCTTGACGAAGGACGACCAAAAGTCTTGACTTTTTTTCATATTCATGTTAAACTAATTATTACTTTGCTGTTCTTTCAAAATATCTAATTTGATCATAACCTGAAAATACTTAATAATCAATACTTTTATAGCCAAAGGAGGCTAAAAATGGGAACCGCCACGGTAGTAATTATAGTTTTATTGATTGCAATTTCTGCATTTCTGTTGTTTCACTACTTTAACCAAAGCGAATTAATCAAAAATTTGAAAAAGATGATTGAGACTCTTGAAACATATGCCCTGGTAGATCCTTTAACAGGGTTAAATAATCGTCGCAATTTAAAAATAAACACCTCGAATATAATGAGAGAAGCGGTCAGAAAGAATGTTATTTCGTTTATCTTTTTTGACATTGATCACTTCAAAAAATTTAACGATAACTTTGGCCACCATGTCGGAGATGAGTGTCTTAAAATGGTAGCTATTGCATTAAGTAAACTCCTTCGGCGATCTTCCGACCTTTTTATACGCTGGGGCGGAGAAGAATTTGTAGTAATTTTACCCGCAGCTGAAGCAGATCTGGCTCAAAAACTTGCCGAGAAAATGAGAGCAGAGGTAGAAGCATTAGAAAATTTGCCCGAAGGAGTAACCATCAGCTTGGGCATATTGACGGTTACTGGCCTTACCCATGAAGCTATGATGAAATTAAATGCAGAAGATATAAAAAAAATTATTGACACAATGATCAATAAAGCTGATAAACTTATGTATGAGGCCAAAAACGGTGGTCGTAATCAGGCCGTCAGCGACGAAGTTTCTTTTGAGGGAATATTGGTAGATGCTAAAATACTAATAGAAACATTAGTTTAGACAACTAAACCTCAAAATAAAACAAAACGCGTTTCTAAACTGGAGCGCGTTTTTTATTTAAAAATAAAACCGGGTGTCTTTTAAACACCCGGTAATCTATTTTCCTTGTTCATTTCTGCCTTTAGATTTTGGGCTTTGTCCATTTCTACCTTATATTTTGGACTTTACTCAAGAGGCCGGGGTTGATTACAGAGGGAAAATAGTTTATGATCACCTCACCTCCTCCTCCAACCCCGATTCGTCGTAGTAGCGGTAGTAAAAGCTACCCTAGATAAAACGCACAAAATTTTTCTTGTTTGGAACATTTTGGCCCCCCATATTAAACGAGATGGACTCACTCCGACAAATCTAGCCAAATTCCCTCCTTTCGGTTAGTGAACATTTATATTTTAACAATTTCTAAAAATAAATTAAAGCAGATAACTACTTTTTAAAAACTCTTTGGCCATTATCCGTGTCCTCTACTATATAACCTAATTTTTCTATTTTATCTCTTAATTTATCTGACTCAACCCAATTTTTTTCTTGCCTGGCTTTTTCTCTATCTTTAGTTAATTTATTAAATTTCTTGGGTAACTTATCTTCTTTTTGTCCTAGGTTTAATCCTAAAACCTTATCAAAATCCAAAATAGTTGTTAATTTATCCTGATTTGATAAATCTGATTTTAATAATTTCTGAATAACCGCTAAAGCTTGGGGCATATTTAAATCATCATTCATAGCTTGCAAAAATTTATCTTTAAATTTAATATTTATTTTGCCTGGTTTATTTCCCAGCTCACGAACTTGGTTATAAAGATGATCCAGACCATTCTTAGCGTTCTTGATTATTTTCTCGCTATACTCCATCGGCTTTCTATAATGAGTCTGCAAAACCGCAAAACGATAGACTAAAGGGCTTAGGCCTTTTTTTACTAAAGCATTATCTAAAGTTAAAAAATTCTCCTTGCTCTTAGCCATTTTTTCTCCCCCGGAAATATTTAAAAATTCGCCATGCAGCCAATAATTAAAAAACGGCTTCCCAGTGGCGGCTTCGGATTGGGCGATCTCATTGGTATGGTGGATATTAATATGATCAACGCCGCCACAATGAATATCAAGCTGCTTACCTAAACCTTTCATACTCATTACAGAACATTCTAAATGCCAGCCCGGAAAACCAATTCCCCAAGGAGATTTCCACTCCATTTGCCGCTTCTCGCCTTTAGGGCTAAATTTCCATAAAGCAAAATCAGTTGGATTTTTTTTCTCTGAATTTTTTTCCACCCTCGCGCCTTCTTGTAAATTTTTTAAAGGCTGATGGCTTAATTTAGTATAATCCTTAAATTTAGAAGTATTAAAATATATACCGTCACTAGTTTTATAGGTATAGCCTTTTTTTTCTAATTTCTCAACTAATTTAATTTGTTCTGGAATTGTTTCCGTGGCCTTTAACCAAATAATATCATCCTGAATTATATTTAATTTATCTAAATCTTCTTTAAAGGCCTTAGTATAAAATTCTGCTATTTCCCAAGCGGTCTTCCCTTCCCGTTTAGATCCAGCTTCTAATTTATCTTCTCCCATATCCTGATCGCCGGTTAAATGTCCGACATCAGTAATATTCATAACATGCTTAACTTTATAACCATTATAAGAAAGGACTCGTTTTAATATATCTTCAAACAAATAAGTCCTGAGGTTACCAATATGGGCATAATTATAAACAGTTAAACCACAAGTATATAAGCCGATTTTACCGGATTTTATGGATTTAAATTCTTGCTTTTTTCGGCTTAATGTATTGTATAAAAATAGTTTTTCCATATTTTATTCTTCGCTAACAACTACGTCTAATTCCGCGGTCGGCGTCCCGGCCACCTCTACTTCGACTTTTGAGTTATAGCCGCTAGCTTCTAATTTACTTACATAAATTTTAAAATCTTCGCTGGTTATTAATTCATTAGTGTCAACATAGACATAAACAGTTAATTCAGAACCCGGTTCTAAACGAAATGAGCTCATTCTCAAACGGTTAGCCCCGGCCACTGGCTTGGAGATAGAAGATCCGACCCTTCTAACTTTATCTTTATCATCAATTCTATATAAGGCTAGGCTTTTATACCCGGCACTATAGGAAAAACCATTGCCAGAAGCGGTTAAAGTTAAGTAATTCAATTTTATTTCCTCTCCGCCCGTATTTGTTATTTTAAAACTGCCGGCGATATTGTCTTCTGTCTCCTTGCTTACCGCACCAGAGTCTATTGCTTCTACTTTAGCTTTAGCTTCGACAAACGAAACTTTATTGCTAGAGGCATTAAGGCCGACCACTTCCGTGTCTACGCCTGAACTATAACCGATCGCAGTAAGGGCTGTAATTTTTATATCAGCTTCAGTTATTTTTAAATCTTTAGCTGTGTCAACATATATTTTTACCTCAATTCGCCTACCAGCTTTTAATTTATAGGAAAAATCATCAAAGGCATAAGCAGTTTTATCCGGCCGATCTATAGTGACCAGGCGTTTAGAGCCAACATAAACTTTTAAATTAGAAAAACCATTAGCATAAGTTAAACTACTGCCCTTACTCCCCTTGTTAATAGATAAACCAGTAATTTTAATATCATCTCCAGCCGAAGACTCTAAATAAAAGCTCGCTACCTTTATTTTTTGTTCGCCCTTAGTATAAGTTTTATCTAGAAGATCGGGGTTAGGATAAATTGAAATTTTAGATAAAAGAACTCTTAAAGCCTCTCCTCTGATATTAACATTATCCTTTAACCGAAGATTATTATCAGTGCGATAATTTACATTATTTAAAATTAATTGGTAAGTATAGCCGTCTTGGATAATTTTCGGCATTTCAGTAATTAAAGCCAAAGTAAAATCTTCTTTGGGCTTAATAATATTATCAGGAATATTAACATTAATCTGGCCGTTAGTTAAGGCTTGGCCGCTAGTTTGGCCTAAAATTTCACCAGTATCATAATTAACTAAATAGACTACTTCACCTAAATTAGGTGCGCCAGAATTTTTTACTAAACTTAAATCAAAGCTATCTAAATAAATTACTTGATCAGCATTTCTAATCTCAAAGACACCGATAATAGTGCCTGTCTCGGCCGCAAAAACCTGCTTACTAGCTTCTAGTTTTTTGGCAACAACTCCTATATCCTTTCTGACGATATTTATATTTTCAACTAAATCAGAATAATCAATCTTAAGACCAAAATTAATATTAGCCCCGACAATACTAGCTCTTATTAACTTAAGATTAATAATTCGGCCGTCGCCGTTATTAAGACTAGCTGATACGGTAAAAATCTCTTCAAAGTTCTTTTTAATTTCATAATCATCAAGTGCAAAAATTATTTCTCTATTAGTAGTCATCACATCAACTTGAGAAATAATATTTCCATCTTCATTTTTTAATTTAAAATCACTAAGATAAGATATCTGCGCTGTACCTTGGTTTTCTATCATTAATTTATTTATGATAATATCTTCGTTTCCGGAAATTTCACTAACTTCAAACTTCCCTAAAATCTGTTCAGCTTCGCCGATAATCGCTTCTAAATTATTTTCACCGACTGATAGTTTTTCAATTTTAACTTGGCCTAAAACTCCTAAAGCGTTAACTAAGTTAAAGGAAGCGCCTGCCACCGGGAAACTACCAGTAATTGTACCACCAAAATTAATATCAGAGGCTTGAGTAATAGTGGCTTGCAGATTATGGCTCGTACAGGTTGGGCAGCTATTCAAATCAATCCAAAGATAAATTTTTTTGCTCATTCCAGGGCTAATAATTAAAGGGTTATCTCTAAAATTAAAACTAATATTTTTCCCATTAATAGCCGGGGTAATCCCCAAATCAACCTGATCATCATAACTTAAATAAACATTAGCTAAAGCTTCATCGGAAAATATTCCTTTAAAACTAAAATTTAAACTATTAATTTCTGCCCAGCCAACCTCAGATTTTAATTTAAAAATGGCAACTAAATTATTAGTGGTATCTAAGGGCAAGCCGTTCGCGCCGCTGGGGCTACTAGAATCTAAAGAAACAACTAACTTACTTTGGGTCTGGTTTAAATCAACGTCTAAACCAGCATCTTCATAATCGCCGCTAGTTAAATCATTTAAATCCTCTTCCTCAACAATATTAATATCATCCCATTTAAAACCAAGCTTAATAAAGTCTTTGGCTGATTTTATAGGAATCTTCATTTTATTTTTTATATAATAAACCGCTGACCCTAATTTAGCTTTTACTAATTCATAATCAGCTAATTTATAAAGTGCTAACCCAATTTTTTCATAAGTAGTCTCAGCGTATTGGCTTAAATCAGTTTCATTTAAAGGAACAATTTCGCTCCATTTAAACCCTAAATTCACAAAATCTTTGGCTGATTTAATTGAGGTCTTTTTGCCTTCCTTTATATAATAAACCGCCGAATTTGATTTAGCCTTTACCACCTGAACTTCAGCCCACTTACCAAGTTCAACCTGGCTTATAGTCTTAATATCATCCCATTTATTTCCATACGACAAAAACGCCTGCCCATTAATATAGGCTTTTTTTATGCCCTTAGCATGATCTAAATAATAAACCGCCGGATTACCCGCGGTTTTAACCTGTTTTATATTTTCAGGCAAACCCAAAGCCGCCTGTGCGCTAACAGGAATAATCAAAACAAAAAATAAAAATAGAAAATATTTACTTATTTTCATACTATAAAAAATAATTTTTATACCTTTATCTTATCCTAAATTCCTTTAAAAATCAAGTAATATCATTTAATACGCAAAAATAAAAACCGTATTTGATTTATTTTTCAAACACGGTTATTTTAATAAGAGCTAAACATTCTTTCTCCTTTTGTCTATATTGTTACGCAATCTAACCCTGATACAAATTTAGTAGTTGAGTCACCAAGAATCCAACCTAATTCGTCAGCAGGAATAACAACATCATCACCTGATTTCGAAAACATTTCAAGAATTTTTTCTCGGTGAGTAATGCCTGGATTTAATGTTAAAAATTTTTTTACATCTTTTATGGTTGCTGGCATCTTACCCTCCTTATTGTTATATTTTTAATGAATATATATTTATTTTACCATAAATTTCCCGAAAAATAAAGCAACAAAATGTATTTCATATTAAATACCTAAGCATCAGCCAAAAATGGCAAAAACTGCCTAGAATTACAAACAAATGAAAAACTTCATGTAAAGTAAAATGCTTTTGCCTGTTTAACGGCTTATCCAAACCATAAAAAATTGCGCCAATTGTATAAGCCACCCCTCCGCTTACCAGCCAAAACCAAGCCCCAACTGATAAAGAGTGAAGCAACGGCCAAAAAGCAATTACCACTAGCCAACCCATAACAATATAAAATACAGTGGAGAACCAGACACTAAAATTAACTTTGCAAATTTTAATGATAATGCCAGCAATCGCTAACCCCCAGATAATTCCGAATAAACTCCAACCCCAACCTCCGCGCAAACTCGTTAAGCAAATTGGTGTATAAGTGCCGGCGATTAAAATATAAATCATAGCATGATCAAATATTTTTAATTTATTTTTCAAAGACCGCGAAATTGGAGTGTAATGATATAAACTACTGGCTAAATAAAGTAGGATTAAACTTACGCCGAATATAGAAAATCCTACAATATGCCAAGGTGTCCCCCTTAAACTTGCAAAAACCACTAGTAAAACCAAACCGGCAATTGCTAAGAGCAAACCGATAAAATGAGTTAAAGCACTCACTATTTCTTTTTCAAAAGTTTTATTTACCATACTTTAATATTACTATTTTTTAGGAAAAAAGAGAAATAATAATTGTAATTTTTATATCTTTCAGCTATTGCCATTCCCTATTTTTTCTGCTAAAATACAAGTATATAAACATGCCCTATTAAAGGGTTATTTTTAAGTTAAAAACTGCTAAAATAGTATAAGTTATGGCAAAAAAAACAATAAAAAAAGCGCCTATTGAAAAGGCAAAAAAAGACAGCTATGGAGCTGATCAAATTACGGTTCTAGAAGGCCTTGACCCGGTTAGAAAACGACCAGGCATGTATATTGGCTCAACTTCTACAACCGGTTTACACCATCTAATTTGGGAAGTGGTTGATAATGGTATTGATGAAGCTATGGCCGGATATGCTAATGAAATTACAGTCGCTTTATTAGCTAATGGTCTAGTAGAAATAACTGATAACGGCCGAGGTATTCCGGTTGAGAGACATAAAGTTACCGGCTTATCTGCCTTAGAAACTGTTTTAACTAAACTGCATGCTGGCGGAAAATTCGGCGAAGGCGGAGGATATAAAGTTTCTGGTGGTTTACACGGAGTTGGTGTTTCAGTGGTTAATGCTTTAAGTGAATATTTAAAAGCCGAGGTGCATCGCGATGGTAAAATCTGGACCCAAGAATATAAAATCGGCAAGCCGATGAAAAAAATAAAAGCTACCGGCACTACAAAAAAAACCGGCACAGTTATTACCTTTAAGCCAGACTCTTCAATTTTTCCCGAAACTGAATTTAATTGGGGAAAAATTTTAGACCGCCTAAGACAACAGGCTTACTTAACTAAAAATGTTACAATTGAAATTTTTGATAAACGCCAAGGCCATCGGCAAAAAAGTTATAAATTTTATTTTGAAGGTGGAATTAAATCTTATATCAGATCCTTAAACCGTAACAAATCAGTAAAAAATGAAACTATTTTCTATATTGAAAAAGAAATAAATAATTCTAAAGTAGAAGTAGCTCTGCAATATAATGAGGAATATAACGAGACTATTCTGCCGTTTGCTAATAATATCCATAATCCGGAAGGCGGAACCCATATTATCGGTTTTCGTACGGCCCTAACCCGAACTCTTAACTCCTATGCCCGCGGCCATAATCTTTTAAAAGAAAAAGACGAAAATTTAACCGGCGAGGATGTACGAGAAGGTCTAACCGCAATTGTGAGTGTTAAACTTACTGAACCGCAATTTGAAGGACAAACTAAAGGAAAATTAGGCAATGCTGAAATGAAAACTTATGTTGAACAGGTTTTCGGCGATGCTTTTAATATTTTTTTAGAAGAGCATCCTAAACAAGCCGAGGCCATAGTTGGTAAATGTTTTTTATCTGCCCAAGCTAGAATTGCCGCCCGCACAGCCAGGGCTACTATTCTTAGAAAGGGCGTCTTGGACGGCCTAACTCTACCCGGAAAATTATCCGATTGTTCAAGCCGAAAGCCGGAAGAATGCGAAATATATATTGTTGAGGGAGACTCTGCCGGCGGTTCAGCTAAACAGGGCCGTGATAGAAAATTTCAAGCCATCTTGCCTTTACGCGGTAAAATTTTAAATGTAGAAAGAGCTCGTTTAGATAAAATGCTGGCAAATAATGAAATTAAAAACTTAATTATTGCCTTAGGCACTAACATTGACGAACAATTTGACTTAGAAAAATTGCGCTATCACCGAATTATAATTATGACTGATGCGGACGTTGACGGGGCCCATATCAGAACTTTATTACTTACCTTATTTTTTAGGCATTTCACTCCCCTAGTTACCAACGGTAATCTTTATATTGCCCAGCCTCCTCTTTATCAAATTAAAAAAGGGGCTAATATTCAATATGCTTATACTGATGAAGCTAAAGAAAAAATAGTAAAAGAACTTGGAGGCGGCAACCAAATGGAAGAAATAGCGGAAGAAGCTAAAGAGGAAGGCGAGCAAGAACCTATAGAAACCGAGGAAACAGATAAAGCAAATAAACAAAAATCTTCTGGCCGCATTATGATTCAACGCTATAAAGGTTTAGGTGAAATGAATCCGCAACAACTTTGGGAAACTACTATGGACCCAGCTAAACGGATTGTTAAGCAAGTCACGGTTGAAGATGCGGCCATGGCTGATAAAATTTTTGATATGCTTATGGGTGGAGACGTTGCTCCAAGAAAACATTTTATCCAGACCCATGCTAAAAAAGTAGAAAATTTAGATATCTAACTTATAAAAAGTACAATTGCCAATTTGGCATTCATCATTTCTAAATATGTATAATATCTTATTTCTTCCTATTATCGCTGGCTTGATTGCCCAAATAATAAAATTCTTTATTAAAGGCAACAAGACAAAATTTAGTTTAAAAAATATGATTGCTTATGCCGGTATGCCTTCCGGCCATAGCGCTATAGTTATTTCTCTGGCTACTATCACTGGCTTAGAATTAGGCCTTGATTCCCCTATTTTTGCTTTTAGCGTTATATTCGCAATCATTATCATCCGCGATGCTTTAGGCATCCGCCGCTATCTAAGCCAACACGGCAAAACTCTTAATACTTTAGTTGATGATTTAAACGAAGATGAGGTCCTTGATGAAAATTACCCGCGTCTTCTGGAAAGAATTGGCCACACTCCGGCCCAGGTTTTAGTTGGAAGTTTAGTTGGATTTATAATAAGTATATTAGGATATTATTTTTTATAAAAAACTAAAAATATATTAAAACGTGCGATTTTTTCGCACGTTTTTTAATTTTTATAAATTTTAAATTTTTTAGTTTTCAGGTTAAATTAAACTTCGACCACTCATTTCTTTCCCCTTAGGAATACCCAAAATATGCAAAATCGTCGGTGCTATATCAGATAAAATACCCTGCGGCTTTAATAAGCTTAAATCCCCACCAGGAGCTTCTCTGAATCCGATAGTTTTTCCTTCAAACTGCTTACCCACGACGATGAAGGGCACTGGATTAGCAGTATGCTCTTTATCAATTGATCCGGTCTGCATATTAAACATAACCTCGGCGTTACCATGATCGGCTGTTATTAAAACTACGCCTTCCTTTTCTAAAACAGCCTTAGTTAATTTACCTAAACATTTATCAACCACCTCTATCCCCTTAATAGCCGCAGCTAAATTTCCAGTATGCCCGACCATATCCGGATTAGCAAAATTAACCAAAATAAAATCTTGTTTAGCCGCGCTAATTTCCTCTAACAACTTAGCATTTATCTCTAAAGCTGACATCTCTGGCCTTAAATCATACGAGGATACCTGAACAGACGGAATTAAAACATGTTCTTCTCCTTGGCTCCTATTTTCCCGACCACCGTTAAAAAAATAAGTTACATGAGCATATTTCTCAGTTTCAGCAATTCTCAACTGCTTAAGACCGGCCCTAGCTATTATTTCACCTAAAGTATTAACATTTTCTTCTGGCGGAAAAGCTACTTCTACTGGTAAATTATTTTCATATTCGGTAAAGGCGACAAAAAATAAATTTTTTAAATATTCACCCCGAGGAAATTTTTCAAAACCAGGTAAACAAAAAGCTTTAGTGATCTGCCGGGCTCTATCTGGACGAAAATTAAAAAATATAAGCGCATCCTTATTATTAATTTTAGCAACAGGTTTATTATTTTTAGTAATTACGGTTGGGACAAACTCTTCATCATAAATTTTTTTAGCATAACTGGCTTCTACGGCTTTGATTGGGTCATCACTTAATTGCCCTTGACCAAAAACCATAGCTTCATAAGTTTTAGCTATCCGGTCCCAGTGATTATCTCGGTCCATAGCATAAAATCTACCGGAAATAGTGGCAATCTCACCCAAACCATATTCTTTAATATAACTTTTTATATTTTTTATAAAATTAAGCCCGTTATTATAAGGCGTATCCCGTCCGTCTAAAAAAGCGTGGATATAAACCTGTTTTATTTTTTTCTCTCGAGCTAAAGCGAGTAAAGCGTGCAAATGTTCAATTGAAGAATGAACATTACCATTAGAAACTAAACCCATTAAATGCAAGGCCGAATCATTTTCTTTAACCTGATCCATTGCTTTAATAAATACTTTATTTTTATAAAAACTATTATCGCTGATAGTTTTATTAATTCTAGGTAAATCTTGATATATAATTTTCCCTAAACCTAAATTTAAATGCCCAACTTCGCTATTGCCGGACTCGCCCCATGGCAAACCCACGGCCTCACCAGACGCCCTAAGAGTCATAGCCGGATATTTTGCCACTAGTCCGTCAAAGATAGGTGTATTGGCCTGGCTAATCGCATTCCCACTATAGGGTTGGGTTATACCCCAGCCATCTAAAACTACTAAAACAACAGGCTTGGGACGATTAATTGGTTTTTCATCTTCTAGCATATAAAAAGTAAAAAATTACAAATTTATAAACTTTTAAACTTGTAAATTTGGATATTATTTTAGTAAGCTTTTCCCAGTCATTTCCTTAGGCTTATCTATGTTTAGTATATCTAGAACTGTCGGAGCTATGTCTGATAAACTTCCTCCAGTTCTTAATTTTTTATTTTTTAGGCTCTTGTTTGCAATAATAAATGGAACCGGGTAGCTAGAATGCTCTGTGTCAATTTCCC
>Ga0075122_10001537_pt1 | contig 16367 bp, 15 predicted proteins | sample AntAceMetag02UKB_FD_69790 | JGI IMG/M metagenome (GOLD analysis project Ga0075122, IMG submission 69790) | Saline lake microbial communities from Ace Lake, Antarctica - Antarctic Ace Lake Metagenome 02UKB | ecosystem: Environmental > Aquatic > Non-marine Saline and Alkaline > Saline | place... | reverse complement strand
AATATTTTATTATTATTTAATTTATCTAGCTCTTTGAAATTTGTTGAAATAGAAAAATTCAAGCTATGTATATTTTTCTTAGAGAGTCTTATATTTTTTAATTCAACCTTGCTTCCATAGCCTATTTTTAATGGCTCTACTTCAAACTCATCAATCAACTCATTGTCTGCGTAAATCATTAATATTGATTTTCCGGATATTTTTAATCCATGGTTTCTTATGCTAATATTCGCGTCTAAATATTTCCCAGTTGTTACGGCTGAAACATTTTCAATTGCTAGGTCTGCATAACTTGGTACTTTGTATAATTCATTTAATGTTTCAATTATTTCATTTCCTATTGTCTGATCGCAATCACTAATATTATACATTATGTTATTTGGATTTTGTGAATGATCAAATCCCAGTGCGTGTAAAAGTTCATGGATGGCCACATTTGGATTAAAACACCTTGAATCTTTTATTAATAGAATCTTTCCATTAAAAATTACATTAAACTTATTTGTTCTTGTTATATTTGTGGGACCTCCTTCTCCTGCTACAAATAATCCTTTACTAAATTTATTCTTATCTTCACAGGTTACAGAAATTTCTTGATTTAACTCTGTTTCATAAAATTGTAAAATTGTTTTATTGGAAATTATCTTAAAAGCTGTTTTCATATCTTGTCTTTTTTGAAGAGTGCAATTTTCTATATTGTAAGATATTTTTGAATCAGCATATCTCAAATTTGAATAAAATTGTATTTGATTTGTTGAATTTTCTAAATAAAAATTTGAATGATCTGGTGCAGACGAAAATTTAAGTGATTGCGCTGGAACGAACCAGTATAATGAAAGAAGTGTAATGGATATTAATATGAAAATTAAACTTAAAATTATTTTTAAAGACATATATGAATTGAGTGAAAATTTTATATAAAGTTAACTGAGCTACTCAAGTCTATCACAATTATCCTTAAAAACTCTGAATTCGATTTTTACATATGGTAAGATTCGCACATTTAGCAGACGTTCACTTGGGAGGATGGAAACAAAAGCCCTTGCAAGATTTGAATTTTAAGGCATTTCAAAAAACAATTGAAAAATGCATTGAATCAAGACTTGATTTTGTATTGATTGCGGGAGATCTTTTTGATTCAGCGTATCCTCCCATCGAAATTCTTAAAGAAACATTTGCTGAATTTAAAAAATTAAAAGAATCAAATATTCCTTGCTTTATCGTCGCTGGATCGCATGATTATTCAGTTTCTGGAAAAACATTTTTGGACGTTTTGGAAAAAGCTGGATTTTGTAAAAATGTTTGTCAATTAGAAGAGACTTCAGATTTTATTTTACTAAATCCAGTTATTCATAATGGCGTTGCAATTTATGGTTATCCTGGTAAAAAATCAGGTTTAGAAATACCTGAATTGAGACGAATTAAATTAAATGAAGCTCCCGGGTTATTCAAAATTTTTATGCTTCACACAACGCTAGATAAAGCTAAAGGAACTTTGCCTATTGATGCTATAGAGGCTGATCTTTTGACGCCTGCAGATTATTATGCCATGGGACATTTACATATTGATTTCAAATATAAAAACTTTGTTTATCCTGGACCTGTTTTTCCTAATAATTTTCAAGAGCTTGAGGATCTTAAATTTGGCGGATTTTATATTGTGGATACATCTTCTGGAAATCCACTCTCTAGAATTGATATTAATGTGAAAAATGTTTTACCCATAAAAGTTCAAATGACAAATGCACTTGAAGGAACATCTCAAATCATAAAAGAACTTGAAAAATATGATCTGGATGATAAAATAGTTTTATTAAGAATTTATGGATTATTGGAGAAAGGTAAACAGTCAGATATAAAATTTCAGCAAATTCAAGAATTTGTAGATTCGAAAAATGCATTTTTTTTATTAAAAAATACACATGGATTAAACAATATAGATGCAAATTTAGATTTTAAAATAAAAAGTGGTGAAAATATTGAAGATGAAACAATAAAAGTTTATTCAAATGAAAATCCTTCTGAATTTAATAAAATAATTCCTGCATTAATGAATTCTATATCTGTTGAAAAACAGGAAGGTGAAACAGTTGAGGGTTTTAATAATAGATTATTAGAAGATGCAAAAAAAGTTTTAGATTTTTAAGAATTATTTTAAACCAAAAGCCCTAGAGATTCTTGTCCATAAAGATTCTTTATCTTGTTCTGAATCATAATCAACTCCAAGTATTTTTGCTGCAATTTCTTTATATGCTCGTGCTGGCTTTGTCTTTGGATGTGTATGAACAACTGCATCTTTTACACTTAATGATTCTGAAACTGATATATCTTCTGGAACCATTCCTAAAATTTCTGATTCTAACATCTCTTTTACAACATCTGGCTGCATTTCAATTTTGTTCTTTTTTACTCTTGTCATAATAACACCTCTAACTTGCTTACCTAAACTTTCTGCTAATTTTATTGTTTTGAGTGCGTCTGTGATTGCAGGCATTTCTGGATTCGTTACAATTATTAATTCATCGGCCATTTCAATTACTGATCTTGCCTCTTCACCAAGTCCTGCTGCACCATCAACAATTACAAAATCAACATTTTCTAAAAAATCTTCTCTAAAATCTTTTAATTTATCTAATTTGATTTTTGAAAGTTCACTTATAGACAAAGAAGATGGCATAATTTTTAATCCTGAATCATGTTCATAAATTGCCTCGAATGCTTTTGCTTTTTTTTGTAAAACATGATTTAAATTTACTGGAACTTCAGGTGCACCAAGATGAATCCCTACGTTTGGTGTTGATAAGTTGCCATCAATTATAAGAACTTCGCTTCCAAAATGATTCATAGCTGCTCCTAAATTAATTGCAGTAGTTGTTTTTCCAACGCCTCCTTTTCCAGATGTGATTACTATTATCTGCTTCATTTTATAAATTTTTATTTAGAAATAAATTGTTTAGTGAGACTTATAAAGTTTTCTAACATTTCAGCGTATTCTTTTAATTTTTCAAGGTCAATATTTACCTTTTCTCCTCGATACGTAACTCTAAGATTTACATTTTTTCTGAATTCACCTATCCTTTCACATTTTAATTCTTTGATTTTTCTGAACATCATATATTCATCAATCGTATTTAGAAATTCTTTATTCTTTGAGAATATTTTTTTTATTTGATCTATTTTTCCAAGAGGACTTGATTGAATAGATGCTAATTTCTTTTTTGAAACCGCATGTTTTAACATTTCTTCTATACTGACCTCCATTAAACGTGCCCATCGAACTAAAAGATTTGAAATTACATCACAAGTCTTAGTATACTTTAAGCTAACATAAAGTAAGTGATCTGCACTAATTTTTTCCGCAATAATATTTTCCATTATAATTTCCTTGAAAGTATAGATTAATAGTATTTTTGTCTTTTTATATTTAACTGAAATTTTTATTGGATTTAGGAATTCGAAATAAATTTAAAAAGTCTATATGTCTAACTTATTTATGAAAACCTTAAATCTTCACACAGATTATATCAAATTTAAACCTTTGAAAAAAGCTATAAAAAATATTGGGGAACTTTCAGAGGCTGAAAAAAAAGAACAACATGTTAAAGAAGCTTTAGCTGTAATGACTGCTGTTGAAAAAGGTGATTCAAACATAAAAAATGTTGTTGAAAAACTTGTTGAAAGTATTAAAGAAATTGCGGAACAAATAAATATTAAAAATATTGTCTTGTATCCTTACGCACACTTGTCATCAGAATTAGCATCTCCGCAAACTGCAATGGATGTTTTAGAAGGAGCTGAAAAAATTCTTAAGAAATCTTTTAATGTTGTTAAGGCTCCATTTGGATATTATAAAGAATTTGAAATGAAAGTTAAAGGTCATCCTTTGAGCGAATTAAGTCGTGAATTTAAAATAGAAGGAAATGAAGAAGAATCTGAATTAGATGAAAAAGAAAGGACAAGACTTTGGAAAATAATGAGTAAAAATAAAGTTCAGGTTATTCGTGGGAAAAATGATTTGAAAAGTAATGTTGAACTAGGAAGAGATTTAGATTTATATATTGTGAATGAAATTGTTGGGCAAGGCTTGCCGCTGTTGACACCAAAAGGTGCTTCGATAAAAAGAGAGATTGAAAGATTTATAACAGATGAGGAAATTAAACGAGGTTATGAACATACTTCGACTCCAATTTTAGCTAAAAGTGATTTGTATAAAATTTCAGGACATTGGCAACATTATAAAGATGATATGTTCACAATGAAAGTTGGGAAAGAAGAATTTGCATTGAGACCAATGACATGTCCTTTTCAATTTGTTTTATACAAAAGAAAACCTCGAAGTTATAAAGATCTTCCAAAAAAATATGGAGAAGTTGCAACTCTTTTTAGAAATGAACAATCGGGTGAACTTAGAGGCTTAACACGTCTAAGGCAATTTACGTTGGCTGATGGACATATAATTTGCACACCTGAACAAATGGAAGAAGAATTCAAAAACGTAATGGATTTACTAAATTATATAATTAAAACTTTCGATATTGAAGGTTGGTATCAATTTTCAAAATGGGATCCAAAGAATGAAAATAATAAATATGTTGACAATCCAGAAGCATGGGAAAAAACTCAAAATTCAATGAAAAAGATTTTAGATAATTTAAAAATTGAATATGTTGAAAAAGAAGGCGAAGCAGCATTCTATGGACCAAAATTAGATTTGCAATACAAAGACGTTTATGGAAAAGAGGATACACTAATTACAATTCAAATGGATTTTGCATTACCTGATAAATTTAATTTAACATATTTAGATAAAAACAATAAGGAAAAAAAACCAATGGTAATTCACAGATCTTCGACTGGAGCAACTGAAAGACTTATGTCTTACATATTGGAAAAAACTCAAGGAAGCTTGCCCCTTTGGCTATCTCCAATTCAAGTTAAAATTGTAACAACAAGTCAAAACAACGACAATTACGCAAAAAAAATTAATAACAAATTAATTCAAAATAAAATTAGATGTGAGACTGATTTTAGCGACGATAAAATAGGGAAAAAAGTTAGAAATGCGTATATAGAGAAAGCGTTTTATATTTTAACAATTGGTGATAAAGAAGCTGAGGAAAATATTGTTGCGATAAAACAACGTGGAGAAAAAGATGTTCAGACTTTTGGAGTTGATGAATTTGTTGAGAAAGTTAAGGGTGAAATTAGGGAACGGGTTTAGATAATTCTTTATTTTCAATAATTTCTATAATCACTTATTAAATATCGGATTCATATAAATCTCTACTTTTTTTGAAAAATCTTTAAACCTCTCATGCGTGATTCTGCTTCTTTTAGACACTTGTTCTATATTTTTTATTTCTATAGATTTTCCCTTTCTTTCAAAAAATTCATCTCTATATTCTCCTGTTGGTCTTGCGTATGCAATATGTATTTTTGGGTCTGCATTCATTTCTAATCCATCTTTTTTAAGAACATGATTAATTGGTGAAATTATTAAATCTCTGTATAAATTCTCTGACATATCTGCCCCCAGCATTTCTAAACCATAAGGCATTTTTACATTTCTATTTCCACCCATTAACATAATTGGTCTATATGCCCCTTCTAATAAGAGTTCATGTTCAGATTTACCTTCAAATAAATCCGTTAAATCATGTCTTATTTTTGCTAATCTTAAACAACTCCCATCTATTTCAAATATATTATCAAATGTTCTTTTGATTTTATCTGGATATTCAAAATACATACAAAAATCGACATTTAATTCGAGATCTAAATCCTTATTCAATTCCCCTTGAAAAGCTCTATCAAATGGGCACAAATATAATCCTGATATTTTCTCTAAATCAAATGCTCTTCTAATTTCAGATAATCTTTTTGGTAAATCAGATGCCTCATAACATCTTGGGCTACTAAATGTTTTATGATGCCCTAAGTTACTATGTATACTTCCCATGTAGATTTATAATTTAAAGGTTTATAAGAATTATTGTGATTGAGTTATCCAACCAAACTTCCAACTTCAATATCTGATTCAGGTGAAATTAAAATTACATTTGAATGATCTGTGCTTGATGCAGCTAAAAGCATTCCTTGTGATTCTATTCCTCTCATTTTTCGTGGTTTTAAATTTGCGAATAAAACTATTTTTTTATTTATCAAATCCTCTTTTGAATATTTTTCTTTGATTCCTGCACATATAATTCTCTCGCCCAATTCTCCAACGTCCAATGTTAATTTGTATAATTTGTCCGCTCCTTCAATATCTTCAGCGTTTTTAATTTGTGCAACTCGTAAATCTAATTTTTCCCAGTCGTCAAAAGTTGCTTCAGTTTTCATTCTACTTTCTTAAATAAGACCTCACCCTTTTTAATTTCTTTTGCTTCAAATTGTTTTTTTATTTTTTCAGAACTTTCTGGCATAAATGCTGAAAGCAAATCTGCAATTTTCAAAATGCTTTCTTTTAATTCATACAAAATTTTATTGTCTTTTGTTTCCCATGGTTTTTTATTTTGCACATATTCATTACACGCATCAATAAATGCAAAAATTTCATTCAAAGCTTTATCAAGTTCATATTTTTCCATTAATTTATTTATTTTTGATTCATCTAATTTACCTAAAAGTTCAACCTTTGTCTCCTCTATCCCAATTTTTTCAATTAAACTAGAAACACGCGAAACTAAATTTCCTAATTTGTCTGCTAATTCGTTATTGTGCCTGTCAATTAAAGCCTGCTCTGAAAAATCTCCGTCGTCGCCAAATGGCGTAGCTCTACAAAGAAAATATCTCACAGAATCCTTGTTTTTTGTTAAAGATATTAATTCATCCACATTGATTACTTTTCCTCGTGATTTTGAAATCTTTTCGTTTCCGAAAGTCCAAAACCCATGGGCAAATATTTGTTTTGGTAAACTGATTCCTGCTGCCATTAACATTGCCGGCCAATAAACTGTGTGGAACCAAATAATGTCTTTTCCGATAATGTGTAAATCTGCTGGCCAGAATTTCGAATCTTTTGAACCCGAATGATAATTGAACAATGCGTCAAACCAAACATACGTAACATGTTTTTTATCAAATGGTATCTCTATTCCCCAATCAAAACCTGTTCGAGAAATACTTAAATCTTTCAATCCTTCTTTAACTCTATTGATAATTTCTTTTCGTCTTTTTTTTGGTGAAATGAATTCGGGATTATCCTCATATAATTTTAATAATTTTTCTTGATATTTTGAAAGTTTAAAAAAATATGTTGATTCTTTCAATTTGGAAACCTTCTTTTTATGAATTGGACAACAACCATCTTCTAAATCTTTTTCAGTCATATATGCTTCACAATCTGTACAATAATAACCCTCATATTCTCCTAAATAAATTTCATCTTTGTCAAAAATTTTCTGTAAAACTTCTTTAACATTCTCTTCATGATCCTTGTCTGTTGTTCGGATAAATCTGTCATATTCAATTCCTAATTTTCTCCATGCGTCTTTATATTCAGGTATTAATTCATCTACAAATTCTTTTGGTGTCTTGTTATTTTTTTCAGCAACTTCTGCTATTTTTTTTCCATGCTCATCTGTTCCTGTCAAGAAAAAAACTTCTTTCCCTTGAGACTTGTTCCATCTGGCCAAGACATCTGCAATTACGGTTGTGTACGCGTGTCCAATATGTGGTATGTCATTTGGATAATAAATTGGCGTTGTTACGTAAAATTTATTTGTTGTATTTGATTTATTTTTCATGAAAATGAGAAGGATCAGTGGTATAAAAAAGTAATGAATTCAACATAAACACATTTTTATATCTAATTTTATTAATATACAAAAGAGATGAAGCCTAAAATAAAAAAACTTTCTGAAGAGGAATTAAAAAAAGAAGCGAGAGATAGTTCAATTAGAGAGGGTATTTTTAATCATGGGAAAATTTCGTTTGGTGATCATTACCTTGCTCCGTTCGCAATAGCTTTAAACGCAAGCAGTTCACTTGTTGCTATGCTTAGTTCAGTTGCAGGTTTACTTGGTCCAATTAGTCAAACTTTCGGATCGCGACTTCTTAAAAAATATTCGAGAAAAAAAATAATTTTAGCAAGTATGTTTTTAGAATCTCTTGTTTGGCTGCCCCTTATTTTAATTGCTATTTTATTTCATTTTGAAATAATTGTCAATATTCTACCTTTGTTGTTTATGATCTGTTTCGGATATTTTATAATAATGGCACATCTTGAATTACCTGCATGGTTTTCATGGATGGGGGATATTGTTGAAGAAAAATATCGTGGAAAGTTTTTTTCAAAACGAACATTGATTTTAGGATTTATATCGACAATTTTAGCAATTGGAGCTTCATTTTTTCTTGATTATTTTAAATCAATAAATATGACAATGTATGGCTTTGTTATTCTTTTTTCATTAGCTTTTATTTCAAGGATACTTGCATTTAAATCATTTAGAAAAATTTATGATCCAAAATTTAAATTAAAGAAAGAAAATTATTTTTCATTTTCAGAATTTTTAATTAATGCTCCAAAAAATAATTTTGGTAAATTTGCATTATTCCGTGCAACGTTTGGTTTTGCAACATCAATTTCAACTCCACTTATTGCAGTTTATCTTTTGAGAAATTTGAATTTCGCGTACTCAACATATATGATAATCATATTAGCTGGAACATTTTATTCATTGCTTGTTTTAGAATTGCTTGGTAAATTTAGTGATCAATACGGTAGTTATAATATGCTTGCCATTACAACAATTTTTTTACCGATTGTTCCGATTCTTTGGATTCTCTCACCTTCTCCTTATTATCTTCTTTTTGTGCCTGTTCTTGTAAGTGGAATATCTTGGGCTGGATTTCATTTAGCTGTAAGAAATTTTATATATGAAAATGTTGGCCAACAAAAAAGGGGAATGGCTGTGTCATATTTTAATTTATTAAATGGTATTGGTATTTTTTTGGGTGCGGGTGTTGGTGCGATTTTGATTAAATTTTTAGATGTTAGTTTTATAGAACCAATTCTTTTGATTTTTATAATTGGTGGAATTGCAAGAATGTTCGCTGTATTTTTTTGGATACCAAAAATAAAAGATATAAAATATCCGAAAAAATTTAACGCAAAAAAAGCATTTAAGGAAATAATTTTAAAAGATTCAGTATCGACTTTGTCTGAAGAAGTTCGGGAGATTGCCTCTATTGGGAAGTACTTTAGGGGTTAACCTGATATATATCCCTTTATTGCGGATTTGGCAACTATTATCGGAGATGCTAAATAAACTTTAGAAGTTTTATCTCCATTTCTTCCCATAAAATTTCTATTAGTTGCAAAAATGCCAACCTCATTTTTTTTCAAAACTCCTCTCCCCGCATTAATACATGCACCACATCCAGACGGTAAAATAATTGCACCAGAATCTCTAAAAATTTTCATATATCCAAATCTCTCGGATTCTTTTTTTATTTTTTGTGTTGCTGGAACAATATATAATTCAACCCCTTTTTTTATTTTTTTATTTTTTAAAACATTTGAAGCATTTTTTAAATCTTCTAGCTTCCCGCCCGTGCAACTTCCTATGTATGCCTTATTTATTTTTATTTTTTTTAAACTGGAAACATTTTCAACATTATTAGGAGAATATGGTTTAGCAACTTGTGATTTTAAATTAGAAATATTATATTTTTTAGTTAAAAAATATTCAGCATTCTTATCTGGCAAAATAACTTTAAAATTTTGCGTAGTTTTTTCTTTAACGTACTTGAACGTTTTTTCATCTGGAATTATTATTCCACATATTGCACCAGCCTCAATGGACATATTGGATAAAGTCATTCTTCCATCAATTGAAAGCCGATTTATTACTTCTCCAGAAAATTCTAAAACCTTATCTTTGGCAATATTATTTTTTAAATCTTTTAAGATATATAATATAATATCCTTAGCTGTTATATTTTTTGGGATTCTACCATTAATTTCTATTTTTATTGTCTCAGGAACTTTAATCCATAAATCTCCCATAGCAAATAAGTTTGCTAAATCCGTTGTTCCAATTCCCACAGAGAATGCTCCCAATGCACCATATGTACAAGTATGACTATCTGTTCCAACAATAAATTCACCTGGTCTAATTAGCCCTTGTTCAGGAAGCAGTATATGACATATTCCCTGTGCTTCATTTTCTGAAATTTTATCATAAACCTTTATATTATATTTTTGAGCAAAGGTCATCATTTTTTCATAAAGTTCTTTAGCTCGGATATCTTTCCGAATGTCATTAATCTGTATAAAATGGTCAGCGACAAAAATAATATTTTTGGGAGATTTTATTTTAAAATTAAAATGATTTTCATAAATTTTAGATGCTGCAGCTACAACCGCATCATGACTCATTATTAAATTTGGTTTCGTGAATATAATTTCTCCAGGTTTTACGTAATTATTACTTGATGCTTGTGCTAGAATTTTTTCAGTAGTAGTCATTGGACGTTTTTGAGTTTTATTCCTAAATGTAATTTTTTTGCTTTGGAGTCTAAATTTATTATAAGGGATAATACCACCGAAATTAATAATATTATCGATGATTTTTGGAGTTATTAGGGAAGATTTAATTTTCAAACCAACATTAATAGCATTTCTATAAAAAATTGTTGCATATGATTTGGCAAAAATTTCTTTTATTCCCGCTCCTATTAATGCAATTGGGGCATGTTCCCTGCTGCTTCCACATCCAAAATTTTCTCCAGCCACAATTTTATCAGAGTTTAATAATTCACTTCTATCAATCATATATTCTAAAGCATATTTTCCTAAATAGTTTTTATCATAACTTGTGCATCTTCTTGCAGGGATGATGTCGTCAGTATTTATATTGTTTCCAAGTTTTATAGTTTTCATTTTAAAATCTCTTTGGCAATTAAGGAACCTATTTTATTCGTACCCACTATTTTTTTATCTTTTTTATCCATATCTTTCGTGACATATTGTACTAAAATTTTACTTATTGCAGATTCAATAGAGCTGGCTTCAGTAGTTAATTTAAATTGCTCTAGCATCATTATTACTGCACGTATAGAAGCAATTGGATTTGCTATATTTTTGCCTGAAATATCCGGAGCAGTTCCATGAATCGGCTCAAATAATCCAAATCCATCTTTATTTAAACTGGCAGACGGTATAAGTCCTATTGATCCAGATATTTCTGCAGCCAAATCACTAAAAATATCTCCAAAAAGATTTGATATTAAAACAATCTTAAATTTTCTAGGATTTTTATAAAGTTGCATTAATGCATTATCAATATAAAGATGATTTAATTGAACATTTGGGAAATCCTTGGAAACTTTTTCAACTATGTCTCTCCATTTTATATGAGGCAAAGCATTATTTTTATCAATAGATATAATGTGTTGGTTGGTTTTTTTCGCACAATTAAACGCAGCTTTTGCGATTCTAACAATTTCATCTTCACTATATTCCATAGTATAAAAACCCTTTTTTATACCATTAATTATTTTTTCTCCAGACTCTCCAAAATAAATCCCACCAGTAAGCTCTCTAAATATGGTTATATTTAATCCATTGCCTTTAATCGGTCTAATGTTTGTAAAGAAATCGTAACGTTTTCGTATTTCAAGTAGGGGTTCTTTTTCTACGGCACCAAATAAAATTGCATCTGAAACATCACATCCATTTTTTGTAAAATCTGGGAAATAGCTCCCTGTTTTTTTATAAGCATCTTTTCCTATTAAAAAATATTCTATATTGAATATATGCTCGTATTTTTTGCCAACGGCTTTCAATACTTTTACGGCTTCCAAAGTAGTCTCTTTACCAATGCCATCTCCGCACAAAACTGCAATATTATAAGTAACCATAATAATTTAGATGCAATGAAATTTATATATTTTACTAACCTTATACGATCTATCAACCTCAAACCTTTTAAAATAAATTCATCTTGATTAAATATGTTTAAGAAAAAATTATGTGCAAAATGTAACTCTAAGCTTGGATCTAAAGATAATTTTTGTTCGAATTGTGGGGCTAGATTTGATGCTTCACCGAATGATAAAAAAGATTTTGGAATGTTGGGAAAAAGTGATTTTTCAGAAAATGTTTCACCTATGGCAAATTCTCCTTTTGGTGGTATGGGAGGGGGAATGTTGGGAAAAATGCTTGGTGGTGCGTTGAATATGCTAGAAAAAGAAATGCAAAAAGAGATATCTCCTAATGCTAATAATATTAATAAAAATTTTGAGTTGTTTGTTAATGGTAAAAAGATTTCTCCTGATAAAATAAAAGTTGCACAAAAACCCATTCAACAAAAACCTATTAGAGAAGAAATTACTTTGCCAAATAATTTTTCAAAAAATGATTCTATCAAATTTGCAAATTCAGATAAAACTGAACCTCAGACAAATATTCGTAGATTGTCTGATAGAATCATATATGAAATACAAATGCCTGGAATAAGTTCAATTGATGAAATCGTTATATCAAGGGTGAATAAAAATTATGAAATAAAAGCATTATTAAAAAATAAAGCATATTTTAAAAATATTCAAATGGGTTTGTCATTAATAGCTTATAATTTTGAGAGCAATAACCTAATTCTTGAATTTGACTTAAAGTAAATAGTCGGAATTTGAACAAATCCGTGAAAACATGATCCTGCTCTCTGAATTCGTAAAAGCTTTCATAAACTCATAAATATTCGTTTATTGAAACTTTCAGAATTCTTCGGAATTTGAACAAATCCGTGAAAACATGATCCTGCACGGATTTGAACCGTGGACCTCTGCCTTATCAGAGCAGCGCTCTACCAGACTGAGCTACAGGATCATATTGAATTATAATATCATTCATTTATAAAATTTTCTAAATGATAAGTTTTATAAACCAAAATCAGTACAATATTCTATGAAAGGATTATATCAATACTTAAGGGAAGCATGGAAAAGACCAGATAAGAAAACTCTTCGAGATAGAATGGCTGAGTGGCGTAAAACTGGTGTTTTTACAAAAGTTGAGAGTCCGCTTAGACTTGATAGGGCTAGAGCTTTGGGATATAGGAACAAAAAAGGATTTGTGATTATTAGAGTTAGAGTAAAACGTGGTGGACATAAAAGATCGAGACCAAATAAGGGTCGTAGAAGTAAAAGACTTCATACAAGGAAAAATCTTAAAATGTCATATAAATGGATTGCTGAACAAAGAGCAGATAGAAAATATAAAAATTTACAAGTTTTAAATTCATATCAAATTGGAAAAGATGGATTACATTATTTTTATGAAGTAATTATGGTTGATCCCATGAGGCCTGAAATCAAAAATGATAAAAAAATTAACTGGATTTGTGATTCTGTGAATCAAAATCGAACAATGCGTGGATTGACATCTGCCGCGACCAAGTCGAGAGGTTTACGAAACAAAAACCCTACTTCAAAAGTCAGACCTTCTGTAAGGGCTGGAAAACGAAGAGGGAAATAGTTTTATTTTTTTTCTTTAAATTTTATGGAAACTTTAAAAAAATTATACGATTTGCAAAAGAATGATTTAAAAAAATATTGGAAAATTTTTCCATTTGCATTTTTTAATCCATCTATGCCGTTCTTCAAATCTAAAGCTATCAGTAATGCTATAAATCACGGAGAACGAAAATTTTTTATTGAACATCTTAGAAATTCTTTTTTACCTGGAGAAACAGATAAAGAAATAACAAAACGTGCGACTGAAGCTATGGATAAAGGTATAAAAGCTTTAAACTTTCTTTGTGGTGAATATCTTGGTGACCATGCTAAATCTTTTGTTCATGATGAAATAAATAAAAAAATTGATCTTTTTGAGTTTGTCAAAACTGCAAGAAAATCATGGATTGATGCAAGAAATGGAAAAAGGTTATCCAGTATGTCAGATAAAGATTTTAAAAAACTTATCAAATCATATGAATCAATACGAGCATGGGGACTTGGATATTGGATTTTTATGATTGATGAATCGCCTGAAGTTTTAAATTCATTGAGAAATTATGAATTGACACTTGATTGGTTTAAGCAACAGTTTAACTTTAGAAAGCCAAAAATTGCAAACGTTAGTGATCATGAATTAACACATTCATGGGAAACAGATGCTAAAATAAAAATTTATGGAACGGGAAAAAAACCTATTCGATCAAGAATCAAAATTTTAAATAGCAAAGGAAAATTAAAATATGCTTCAATTTTATTAAAACTTTTATTAAAACAAGCCCATATAGAAAAAATAAAAGATTTTACAGCTGTTGAATTTATTGTTGAAAATGATGAGGAGAAAAAAAAGTTGGTTAATTTTTTTAGAAAAAAAGTTAAGAGAACATGGAACTTAGAATCTTTTAAAGAATACACCGAAAACACATGTAAAAAAAATTCAGATTCAAGTAATAAATTTAATTGTACAAAATTTATATTAAGACCCCCTATCCCAATTCCAAAAATAAAATATCACGGACGTAAAAAAATATATGAAAGAATTTCGGTTGAAGTTATGATTTTAACATTGGACGGAAATGAAAAAAGAAATCAAGATCCTGATGCAAATCACAAACAATATAAAACAAAACAATTTTTGAAAGCTTTTCCTATTTTATTTCCTAAGCAAATTTATTTTCCAAATGGAAAAATGATTTGTGGGGATTGAAAAACTTTTATAAATAAGATTTCATTAAATAAATTATGAAATCAAATCGCAATTATAAAATCGCAATATTTATAATAGGTTTAATATTACTTTTAATAATAGGAAAAATAACAATGTCAAACGAACAAACAAAAATAATTTTGGAAACAAATCATGGAAATATTGTAATTGAATTATATTCAAAAGAAATGCCTGTTACAGCTGGAAATTTTGAAGGTCTTGTTAGAGAGGGTATATACGATGGTGTAATTTTTCATAGAATAATTGATGGATTTATGATTCAGGGTGGAGATCCAACAGGAACTGGAATGGGTGATCCAAAAATACCAAACATTAAAGATGAATTCACAAATACTGATTTAGATAAAAATAGGGGATATACAATATCTATGGCAAATGCAGGGCCAAATACAGGCTCAAGTCAATTCTTCATAAATTTAGGATACAACGAGCATCTTGATGGACTACATCCTGTTTTTGGAAAAGTCGTAGAAGGAAAAGATGTTGTTGATAAAATAGCAAAAGTTCGAACAAGTGGAAGCGATAGACCCTTAGAGGAAGTTAAAATAATTAGTGCTAAAGTTTTGTAATAAAACTATATAAATCTGTATTTCATTGAATTTTTATGAAAAAATCAGTCAGACTTTATATCACAGGAACCGTTCAGGGTGTATTTTTTAGAATGTTTATTAAAGAAAATGCAGAGAAAATAAACGTAAAAGGATTCGTAAGAAACTTAGAAGATGGTAGAGTTGAGGCATTTCTTGAAGGTGATGCAGATGGTGTGAATAAAATGATTGAACTTTGCAAAAAAGGTCCTAGACATTCTCAGATTAGAAATGTTGAAGAGAAAATTGAACGATTTCAAGATTTTAAAGTTTTCAAAAATTTACACATTTAACCCCAAAACTTAAAAACCATTTTTATTTATTAAAATTATGAACGTAAAATTATTAGATAGTTTAGCAATACCTCTAAATTAATAATAGTTATACATCTAATTAAATTCTCATATTACAATGAAAAAAGTTAAAGATTTTATATGGAAACCGAATTTGACCGTTAAAGAAACGGTTGATAGCTTTGGCTCGCTTGGTTATCAGGCGATAGAATTAAGCGAGGCTGCGAAGGTTGTTGCCAAAATGAAAAGAGATGGAGCAAAAATATTTTTAACATATACATCAAATATGGCTACTTCGGGACTAAGAGGATTGTTTGCACAATTGGCAAAATTAAAAATGGTTGATGTTATGGTTACAACTTCAGGAAGTATAGAAGAAGATGTAATGAAATCGCTAGGTGGAATTTTCCAAATTGTAAGTTTTAATAGCGATGATACACATCTTCATGAAAAAGGTGAAAACAGAATTGGAAATTTAGTTATTAGAAATGAAGATTATATGAAATTTGAAGACGCGATGAGTGAGATGTTAGAGAAAATTTATAAAAAACAAAAACGAATTTCAGCTTCAGATTTACTTAAAGAAATTGGGCTTATGATTGATGATGAGAATTCGATTCTTTATCAAGCTGCAAAAAATAATGTTACAATCTTTTGTCCTGGAATTGCGGATAGTGCATTTGGATTTCATTTATTTATGTTTCAACAAAAACATCCGGATTTTATGGTTGATGTAATTGAGGATATGAAAAAAGCAACAGTTGAAATTGGGTTCGATGATAAAAAAGGCTTGAT
>Ga0075122_10001535_pt1 | contig 16384 bp, 20 predicted proteins | sample AntAceMetag02UKB_FD_69790 | JGI IMG/M metagenome (GOLD analysis project Ga0075122, IMG submission 69790) | Saline lake microbial communities from Ace Lake, Antarctica - Antarctic Ace Lake Metagenome 02UKB | ecosystem: Environmental > Aquatic > Non-marine Saline and Alkaline > Saline | place... | reverse complement strand
TATCCATTTTAATCTGAATGAAATTGCATTAAAAAAACTTTGTTTTTAAATAACTTTTTAAATAATCATTCTTTATTTTTATTATGGGTAAAAAAGGTATGTCTGCAGTTGTAACAACTTTAATAATAATTCTTTTAGCTATAGTTGCGATAGGTATTATGTGGGTGGTTGTTAAAAATGTTATATCTAAAGGAGAAGAAGGTATTTCTCTTACAGGTTTGGTACTTGATTTAGAAATTCAAAAAGCTTCTGTTGATGAAGACACTCTTAGTGTTACTGTCCATAGAAAATCAGGAGAGGGTAACCTTGTTGGGATAAATTTTGTTATTGGTGATGGGAGTGATTCAGAAGTTGTTAAAAGAGAAGTAGTTTTAAAAGAATTAGGGTATGAAATTTTTAATTTTAATTTAAATGAATTAAATGTAGGTTTTGTAAAGGAAATCTTTATTGCTCCTATTTTAAAATTCGAGTCTAAAAAAGAAATTACAGGAGATGTTGTCAACAATTTTGAATTTACTAATAAAAAAGTTATTGAAAATCTTGGAGGAATTTCTTGGTGGGGATTTGGAGGAAATGCAAATGATGAAATTATAAATAATAATGGGGTTATTGAAGGTGCTAATTGCAATGTTGAAGGTAAATATGGGAAAGCGTGTAGTTTTGAGGATACATATGTAGAGATTAATGATAATTTAGATTTTGATGATTTTGATACTGAATTTTCTGTGTTGGCATGGGCAAAGCCAGTTTCATGGGATGCTAATCATAACACAATTATTTGTCAAGAGTCAGGGTTTTTACTTGCAATAGATTCTTCAGGAAATTTAGCTAATTGGGTTTATGCTAATAGCTCTTGGGAGAAAGATGCTTCAAGTAATCCCCTTATTCCACTTAATGAATGGACGCACTTTGTTATGACTTATGATGGTGTAAAAATTAGGTCGTATGTTAATGGTGAACTACAAGGTTTTGGACAGAACAAAACAGGGGATATGGGAATCGCCAATAAAGTGTATATAGGAAAACGTTCTGGAACTTCTCAACCTTTTCATGGAGTTATTGACGAGCCAATGATTTTCAATAGGGTGTTAACAGAAAAAGAAATTGAAGCATTATACAAATTAGATTTAATTAAAAAAAATTGAATTTACAAGTCTTTTGTCATGTATGTAGGCATTCCAAGAACTAATCCTAGGGCTTTTAAGTCATAAACGTCTCTTTTGTTTTTTTCTTTTAGAGCAATAAAATCTATTTTTAACTTTTGTTTATTACAAAGTTTTATGTTTTGTTTTATTCTTGATAAAATTTCTTTTTTCTTTTCTCCTTTTGATTCTAATATTTCATCTAAATTTATTCCTATTATTATCTTTTTTTTCTTTGCTATTTTTGCAAGAACATGATTAAAACCAGAATCTCTTTGTTTAAACCTATCTTTTCTTTGTGTTTGATTTAAGAGCAAGATATTTATTTTTTCTTTTTCTAAAATTTTTCTGTTTAATTCGTTGTTGTAAGAAGAGAAGATAATTATTTTATCTGGGTTGCTTTTTATCTTTTGACGGATTTTGTTATAATCTGTTTCCTGAATTAGAATTGTGTTTTTCATTACCCTTTCACCAAAGTTCCTTTAAATGCCTTACCTTTTAGAACATTATCTAATTGTTTTATATCTTGGCCAATTATGTATGTAGGTATTTTCTTTTCTAAGATTATTTTTGAAGCTGTTTGGTCTAAGACAAAATGTTGGCCTGGCTGGTATTTGCTTTCATTTGCTTTTTTATCAAAATCCTTCCATGAAATTTCTTTAATAAATTTAGCATTTTTGTGTTTCTTAGGATTTTTATCATAAAGACCTTTTACATTTGTCAAATTTATAAATGGTGCCTTGTATTTTCTTGCAATTTGCGCAGCAGTTGAATCAGAAGTTTGATTTGGTTTATATTCTAAAGCCCCACAAAAAACAACGTCTCTTTTTTTAAGGTATTTTTTCAAAGTAGTTTTTGAATGAGGAATTCCTTTTTCAGGGTCTATTTTAAAGAAATAATTCATAAATCTTGCATTCATTCTTGTGGCGCCAATTCCAGAAAAACTTTGAAATCTTTCATTCATCCCTACTTTTCTTAAAGCAGAAATATACTTTCTTGCAACACTTCCTCCCCCACACGCAATTATAAATTTATATTTTTTTGTATTTTTTAAAATGGTTTTTTTAAATTCCTTAAGATATTTTATATCTACTTGATCTGGAATAATTAAACTTCCACCAAGACTTAATACAATCACCTTTTTCTTCATGTATATTATACTACAATTAATCTTATAAAATTATCTAAAGACAGATGTTAATGGTTAAATTAATGAAAATTCCTAAACCTCTTTTAAGAGAGGTGGGTTCAGATGCTCAAAAACTAATGAATGAACTTTTTATAAACACAAAAGAATATGTCCAAGGCAAATTAAAAAATAGCGAGGATTTTTATTTTGTGATAAAATCTGCTGATCTTGCTTATAGTTCTCATGAAGTAAATTCAAACAACAGGATTACTTATGTCGAATTTAAGGAAAAATATGTTGTTGCAGGAATGCTTGAAACAAGAACAGCTTTTAATTATTCACAGTTCACTTTCTTTAGAGATTTGAGTTGTTTGGAGAAAAAGGTTTAAGTTATTTGTATAGAGATTCTGTTTAATACTTTTTAACTTCCTTGACAATTCCATTTAATTTTTCTAAATCAGTTATTCTTGATGCAAGCCCAAAACTACCTTCTTTATTTCTCCCTACAAGTAGGTATACAGGGTTTTCTTCTAAATTTTGTTTTGTATAATTATTTAGACTAGAAATTGATTCTTTATTCAAGAGGTAGTTTCCATCTGAAAGCTTTAAAATACTTAGATTTTTATTTGAAAGTTTTAAATCACCCACATCTTCAACATTTTCAACAATCGCTTTTTTATTATTGTTTATTGTAAAGTTATCACAAGGCATGATTTTATTATTAAAATAATGTTTAAAAGAATTTATGTTGTTTAATAGATGTTTCATCTAAATAGTTGAATCACAATAATTCTTATAAATAATTTACTTTTTTTAAAGATATGAAATATGGGACAATGGTTTATTTAGTTTCTAAAGGGAAAGTTTTAATGCTTAAAAAATACGAAAGAAAAGATGACCCTAATTCTGGATATTTTACACTTCCTGGAGGAAAGTTGGAAAAAAATGAAAAAGGTTTGGATAATTCTCAAGGAAGATTAAAATCTTGTGTAAGAGAAACAATAGATGAAACAGGAATTAAGCCTCTTGGTCTTGTGTTAAGAGGAGTTATTTTATTTGATAATAAAGAAAGAGTTTTTGATAATTGGCCAAATCCTGATGATTTTTATGTTTATATTTATTCTACTAAGAAATTTAAAGGGACAGCAAATAAAAGTGATGAAGGAATTCCTTATTCTGTTCCTTTGGCCAAAGTTAGAGAAGTGCCTTCAAATCCAGGTGATAAAAAGATGTATGAATGGTTAAAAGATGGAAGGAATTTTATTGGAGTTATAAAGCACAAAGGAAAAGAGTTGGATGAAACTGGAACTTTTGTAGATTATTTTTGATGTTTATTTGATTGTGAATAATTTGCTGTCATCTGTTTCAAAGATATCTAGTCTAACACCTGAATCAAGCCAACCATGAGCATAATTCAATGCTGCAAAAGAATTTACTAAATCTCCTTTTTCTTCAAAGTGTTTAGCATCTGAGAGATAATTTGAAACCATGTCAATTATTTCTTTTGCGTAATTTTCTTTTCCTGAAATTATTGAATTTTTTGCTTTTTCTAAAGCTGTTGAAGTTAGATTAAAATATTTTTCAACTTTTTCTTTAGTTATTTTATCTTCCATGATTCTTAGATGTTTCTTTTATTTTTAAATTTAACAGAATATTTAAATATGGTAATTTACTCTTTAATTTGGAAAAGAAATGTAATCATGAAATAAATGCTCATGAAGACAACCAATGTTGTCTATGGATCACAAAATAAGATACATTTCGTATAAAGAGATGAAAAAGAATATTTTTTTGAAGAGGGTATTTGTTATTGCTATATTTGGAATTTTATTAACTGCTTCAGGAGTTTTTGCAGAGACAATAGGTTTAACAGAAGATGTTAAGGAGATCATAGAAAATATTGTTTTGAAAAATGGGATAAATGAAGAGAACATAACAAGTATAGAACCAGTTGATTATAATAATTTGCCTGACGCAATAAAAATAGAAAATATAGATGATACGAATTTGGCTATTTACCAAGTGTATTATGAGGGAGATGAAAGACCTGTTTATGTTATTACAGCTTCGGACGAATTATTTGAAGGGGTTTCAACAGAGTCAACAACTGGAGAAGTTTTGGTTTTAGACTTTGGATATGAAGGGGAAATGAAAAAGAAAGATGAATTCTTAAAGACAGCAACAGGTATTGAAACAAGTTTAGAAAAAGGTTATGTTATGATGAGGGATGGAAGTATTACAGGGATTTCAACTAATTTAGAAATTGTTAAAGGCGAAGGAGAAATAGAAATTTTAATTTATAGAAATGGTGAAGTAGTTGAATTTGGAAATAGTTTTGTTGGAGACTCTGAAGGTGTTAAAAAAGATTATGATGTTCAGTCAAAAGACACTGTTAAATTTGAAGCTGGCGACGTTATTTCTGTATCTATAGAGGGTGAGGGAGATGTTGTTTGGAAAGATGTTATTACAATGGTTGAGATAATAACTATACGTTAAATCTACAAAAAATTTATAAAGGCTATTAATGTAAACAAATCATGGCAGATAAAAATAAATTAGTTGTAAGGATTTTGATTTTGGTGATTGCACTTCTTGCATTAGTTGTTTTATACGCATTTGTAGTAAGGCCTGCTGTTACAGGATATGCTATTAATAACTATGAACAAGGATATATTCGAGCACAAGGAGACCTTGTTAATAACATCTGGACTCAAATCCAACAAACTGGTAATGCTCAGATTCCTGTAGGAGAGAATCAAGTTTTGCTTTTAGTAGGCGAAATTAGGCAAACTCAACCAGCTCAATAATTTTTACTTAATTTTGAAAAGTTTTATAAACTTCTTTTTATTTTTTAATCTATGAAAAAGAGAGGTATGTCGGCTGTTGTGACTACATTAATTATAATTCTACTAGCAATTGTAGCAGTTGGTATTGTGTGGGTGGTTGTTAAAAATATAATTGATAAAGGACGTGAGGACATAACCTTGACAGGATTAACTCTTGATTTAGAGATACAAAAAGCAGTTTTTGATGACAAAGATACACCTGAGACTGATGATGATACTTTAAGTATTACTGTTAAAAGAAATGCAGGAGATGGAAATTTAGTTGGGATAAATTTTATTTTTGGTGATGGGGATAATTCTGTTGTTGTTACAGAAGACACAACATTAGCTGAATTAGGTGTGAAAACTTTTATATTTTATACAGATACTTTGGCTGTTGGAGAGATTACAAGTGTTTCAATTGCTCCAATATTTGAAGCTTCATCTGGAAAAGATGTAACTGGCGAGATTAAAGATACTACGACATCTACTTCAGGAGATTTAGGAACTGGAGATCCTGATTATGGTGGAACTCCTGGTGGTGGGGACCCTCCTGCTTGTACTCCTGAGTGTACTGGATTAGATTGTGGAGATGATGGTTGTGAAGGTAGTTGTGGAACTTGTGATATAGGGTATTCTTGTGCAGAAAATCAGACATGTATGGATGTTAATTGTGTTCCTACTTTTTTAACTTGTGAATCTCAAGGTTATAATTGTTCAACAATACTTGATAGTTGTGGCGATGAGATAGATTGTGCTGTAGAATGGGGAGGAGATTGTACTGATTTATATAATGAAAGTTGGGTATGTAGTAATCATGTATGTGTTTATGAGCCAGCATGTATTGATACTTGTGAATCAGAAAATCTTGAGTGTGGAATTCAAGAGATTTGTGGAGAAGAAGTTGATTGTGAAGTTCAAACAGGAGGATGTGATTCAGGATTTGAATGTGTTCCTGAAAATGATTTATGTCAGGTGATAACTTATATTAATTCAGGAAGTGTAATGTGGTCTGGCCCGCCTAGCGTAAATAAACTTTTTAGTGGAGATAATCTTTTAAATGAGTCTTCTTATGCTTGGAACTTTGCTGCTCTTCCAGGTTTAGTAAGTCCTTATTGTTACCCTATTAGTGATACTAAGCCTGGCGATGATATGTATGCATATGTCATTCTTACTATTATTACAGATGATGCACCTTTAGATTATTTAGATATAATCGGAGAAGATTATCAGATTTGGGAAAATTTTGGTGAGTGTTGTGCTAGTTTAACTGATCCTAATCCTGAGTGTACTCTTTAATTATTTTTGTGTAATTTTTTTAGCAGAGCAATAATATAACTCTTAGCAACATTTAAATACAGCTTTTTATTTTAATTATTAGTTACTTACATTTTAGTTACTTACAAGATGGCTTATAAGAAGTATATAAAAAGAGGAGGGAAAGTTTATGGTCCTTATATTTATCATAGTAAAAGGGTAGATGGAAAAGTTGTTTCTGAATATCGTGGGACACATAATAAAAAGATTGATTATAAAAAATTTCTTTGGATTGGATTAGGAGTTTTAATTATAGGGCTTCTTGTTTTTGGTGTTTCTTTTTTAGGGAATAGAATTTCAGGTCAAGCTACTTTTGATGTTAAGGTGGATTATAAAGAAGGAGAAGCTCTTGATGGTGTTTTAAAACTTTCATTAAAAGAAGGAGAATTACTTCCTACCTCATCAAAATTAGTTTTTGAAAATAATGGAGAAAGATATGAATATATTTTAGGAGATATTCTTTCTGATAAAATAACTGAAGGAGATTTTTATGTTGAGGGAAAAGAAGTTGTTGGTTCTGGTGAAGGTTATGGTAAAGAAGGAGATAAAGAAGTATCTTCTACTGTTTATTTTACATTAGAGATTTATGAAAATCAAGGAACAACAGAAGAGTCTGAAGAAGTAGAAGAAACAGCACCGCTCGGTGTACCTCAAAGTACTGAATTAGGAGGCAAAGAAACAGATGAGTCTGTCGAAGAAATAGTTGAAGAATCAGAAGAACCTGTCGAAGAATTAGAGGAAGCAACTGAAGAGCCAGGAATTACAGGAGGAGCTGTATCTTTCTTTTTTGGGTGGATGGGCACAGGAAGAGTTGTTATGGAATTACAAACAGAGATAGACGGGCAAGTTTCAGTGGATAATCCTTTTACTTATACTTTAGCTGAAGGAGAAACAGTTGAAATTAAATCAAAAAGTGTAAGAACAAGTTCAGAAGAATTAAGTGATAATGTTATTGATTTAGATGTAAATGGCGATGAAGTAATTGTTACAACAGACTATTCTGAAAAAGAAAAAGGTTTTGGAGAAGATTATTTAGGAGAGGATACAAAGACTCTTAACATAGATTTGTCAGATTTGAATTTAATGTTGGGTGAAGGGGATTTAAAGATAAGTTTAATATATTCTGAAGAAGAATTAATTTCTTTAACAACTGTTTTACAAGAAGGAGAAACTTCAGAGACTCAAGTAAAAGAAGGGAAGGAAATAGTTGAAGAAGTAGTTGAAGAAGTTACTGAACAAGAAATAATTGTTATTGGAAGTGGAATTGATTTAACAGAGGAAGAAAGAGCAATTCTTATCAATGAGTTTGGAACAATAAATATTAACACTATTAGGGAAGAAGTTTATAACGGAAGATTAATTATTGGCTCTCAAATTAGAGATTATAAGATAGAGCATTCATATGAATATCCTCAAAATGCAGATGATCTTAAACTTCAGATTGAAGTAGATAGAGGAAGATGGTTAAAAGATATTGCTGCTACTCTTTCAAGGAAAGCAAGTGTTTCCCAACAAGTAGATATAATTGAGGATAGTTATCTTCTTTAATTTTAATAATACTTAGGCGCATACATTATTTTTTTTATTACAAACTTAGAACCCACTGTTTCTGAAATTATTGCTGATAAAGTTAATTTTCCAAAAACTGCTTTGAAAATTCCTTCATCTTTAGGAATCTTTGCAGCGTCTGCAAATTTTTTTATTATTTCATCAATTTCTTCTTTTTTTAAAATAATGTTTGTAGGTTTTGTTCCCATTGAACCATGCACTATTAAATTTTCATCTGGTCCATTGCATTCTATTACTTTTACTAAAGGGTCTTGGACAAAAACATTTAATTTTCCTAAATCTATTTCAGTGTTTGTTGGAGTTGGTTTAAGATATTGAAAAGTTTGAGGCAATCTTGTTTCTGGAATTCTTAAAACAGGTCTTCTTCTTAAAAAATCTAAACTTCTTTTAAGCTCTGGTTTTCTTCTTAAAGGAGTTTTTTCTTTTTCTAAAAATTTTAATTCTTTTTCTTTTTCATGAACTATGCTTTTTACAAGCTCTTTTGATTCTTGTTGTATTAATGTTCCTTCTTTATTTTCTTTTTTTAGAATTCTTTCTAATTTAGTAATATCTTCAGGAGCGTAAGTATTAATTAATTGTTTTGTAAATTCTAATAAAAATAATTTTCTAAATTCTTTAGAAGTTTGTTTTAGCATTTCTATGTTGGAAGTTTTTTAAATGTTGGTTCAGAAGCAATTGATTTTTGATAACCTTCCACAGAACTTTTATTTGGCGTGACTCTTTCTTGATTAGCAATTGGTCTTTTCATGGGTTGTTGCATTGGAGGGTTTCTTGAAGGAATTGGGAAGGGCATTTGATGTTGTCTTTCTATAGGGTGTCCTGGATCTTCTGATAATTTATTATGCATTAATGTTAATCCTCTTGCAATTACTTTGTTTTGTTCAGAAAGATTCCCCATCTCTTTCATGATTCGAGTATCATCTCTTGCAGTTTTTTCAACTGTTAAATCTTTTTCAGCTAAAGCTTTTGCAGAGATTTCAAATAATTCTAAAAGTTTAGATATCTTGTTTGACAAATCATCAAATTTTACAGATAAATTTACCATTACCTTTTGTAAGCCGACAAAATTCTCAATTAACACCCTTCCTAATTTACCATCATCTTTTGATATTTTTGGACTTTTCATTGTAGGTTTTCTTTTTTTTGTAATTTTCTTCTTTCGTTTGTTTTTGTTTTTATGAGGTGTTGTGGTTATTGTAACAGTTTTTTTAACTACTTTTACAGGAGCAGTTTTTTTCTTAGAAGCCTTATTTTTTTTCACCACTTTTTTCACCATGTTTTTAACAAGCTTTTATGATTTATAAATATTTAGAAAATATCTAAAACTTCATTTTCTTCTTTTTTATTTATATCTTTTTCTTCTTTAAATTCAGGTTCTTCATCAAATTTTTCTTTGGAAGATTCTTTTTCTTCTGGATGTTCTTTTAGGTATTCTTGTTTTTCTTTTTCAATTGTTTGAATATCTTCTTCTACTTTTTCTTTTGGAAGATTCTGGATTCCTGGAATTTTTGGAGGTTGTTCTTGGGATTCCTCACTCTTAAGATTCTCATGAACTACATTATTATCTTTATTCTCATTAACTGGTTTTTCATCATTAACTTTTTCACCCTCAAGGTTTTTTTCATATTCTTGTTTTTCTTTTTCAATTGCTTGAATATCTTTTTCTATTTTTTGAGGTTTTACAAACTCTTCTTTAGGAGTTTCCTCACTTTTTTGTGTAGATATTTCTTCTTTTTTTTCTTCAGGTTGATATTGTCTTGGTTCCTGGTCTGTTCCTTTGATTTTTCCTTTTTCTAATTCAGCAACATATTCTGCAATTTCTTTTGCAACATCTGCATTTACACTTATACTATCAATTCCTTTTTCAACTAAGAATTTAACCATTTCTTTTTTACTTCCTGCTTGCCCACAAATGCTTGTCTGAACTTTGTTTCTTTTACAAACTCTTATTACAAATTCTAATTGATAAAGAATAGCAGGATTTAATTCATTGTAAATATATTGAACTTGTTCATTTCCTCTATCAACAGCTAAGAGGTATTGAGTTAAGTCATTTGTTCCAAAGGAGATAAAATCAATTCCTTCTTTACATAAATCATTAATTATTTGCACTGCAGCAGGAGTTTCAACCATTATTCCAACTTTTGCTTTTGGAAAATCTATTTCTTTTAAAAATTCTTTAACTTTCTTTACCTCATCTACTGAAATGATTTGAGGTAAAAGAAGGCCAATTGTTTTTCCTTCATCTGCAACTCTTTTTAATGCTTTTAATTCTGCTTTAAGAACATCTGGATTTTTTATTCCATATCTAATTCCATGCATGCCTAACATTGGATTTGCTTCTTTTTCTTTTGGTGCTCCCTCTAAATTTTGAAACTCATCACTTCGAATGTCAGAGGTTCTAATCCACATTTCTTCAAAATATTTTGCAATTCCTTGAATTCCTTTAAAAATTACTTCTTCATAATCTTGTATTTTCTTTTGGTCTAAAAAATATTGAGGATGTTTTCCTGATTCTGCAATTATTCCTTCCATCCTTGTTAATCCTACTTTTTTTAATCCTGTTTTTGAAGCACGTTCTGCAAAACTTGGCAAATCAACTATTACTTTTATTTCTGTTTTTGTTTGTGTTGTTACAGGTAAAACTTCTTTTTGTTTTGCCTCTGCAACTTTTCCTTTGTAGACTTTTCCATTTGTACCGTCTACTGTGATTATTTCTCCTTCTTTTAATTTAGTAGTTGCTTCTTGTGTTCCAACAACACATGGAATTCCCATTTCTCGTGATACAATTGCTGCGTGGGCTGTTAAGCCTCCTTCATTTGTGACTATTGCAGTTGATTTTTGCATTGCTACAACCATGTCTGGATTTGTCATATTGGTTACTAAAACATCGCCTGAGATTATTTTAGAAAGGTCTGCTAAATCTTCTATTATTTTTACTTTTCCAACTCCAATTCCAGGGGAAGCAGCTAATCCTGAAACAATTGCTTCTCCTTTTAATTCTACTCCTCCTTCTGACCTTGTTTCCATAGTTGTTATTGGACGAGTTTGAACAATCATTATATTTTCCCCTTCAATTGCAAATTCAATATCTTGTGGTTTTTGATAGTGTTTTTCTAATTTAATTGCTATTTCAGTTAATTTTTTTATTTCATATTCTTTGAGAACTTGTTGATTAGATTTTTCTTCTCTTAGTTTTACAGTAACTTTTTTCCCTCCTGCATCCCTAGTTATTGCAATTTTCTTGTTTGCAGGTTTTATATCAATGGTTTCTAATTTTTGAGAAACCACATATTTATCAGGGGTAATAGCTCCAGAAACAATCCCTTCTCCTAATCCCCATACAGCTTCAATTATTATATTATCATTTTTATGAGTAGGATCTTTTGAGAAAATTACTCCTGATTTAACAGAATCCACCATTTTTTGAACTATTACTGCTAAACTTACTTCTTCATGTTTGAATTTTTTCTTTTGTCTATAATAAGTTGCTCTTGCAGTATATAAAGAGGCAAAACATTTTTTTATATTATTTATAAGATTATCATTACCTTTTACATTTACAAAAGAATCTTGTTGTCCTGCAAAACTAGCATCTGCAAGGTCTTCTGCTGTGGCACTGCTTCTCACAGCAACAAATAAAGGTTCTTTAGATGTTTTTAAAATATCCATTACAGATTTACTTTGTTTAAAGTCTTCTTCTCGAACATCTAAGTGACTGTAAGATTCGAGGACTTCTTCTTGCATCTCTTTTGGGAACTTTGCATTTTCAATTAATTCTCTAATTTGTTTTGTGCTTTCATCTAATTGTGCTGTGTTCTCATAATTTATTTTATTGAGAATCTCGCTTATTTTTTTATTTAATCCTGCTTTTTCAATAAAATAATCATAAGCTTGAGCAGTTACAACAAATCCAGGAGGTACTGGAATTTTTAAATTGTAGATTTCAGCTAAGTTTGCACCTTTTCCACCTGCATATTTTCCAGAATCTTTATTTAATTCAGAAAACCATTTTATGAATTCTGGTTTAGCATTTTTACTTTCACCTTCTTTTTTAGGATTAGGATTTTCCTTAATCCCCTCTTTTACTTCTTGCATATTAGATAAAACTATAAGAGCTTAATAAAGTTTTTTATTCACTTATTGCGTCAACAGGACAAGAAGCAATTGCATCTTTTACACATGGAGCCTTTGCACCTTTTTTCACAGAAGATTTTCCATCACTTCCCATTTTAAAAACTTTGCCGCAAACTTCCACACATTTATTACATCCAATACATTTTTTTTTATTCACACTTACCATCTTTATTATTATTTCAATAAGTTTATAAATCTAATTCTTTTATTTTTGATATGTTATTAGTCTTTTGGATATTGATTATTGTAGCAGTTTTATTAATTTTTATTTTCTTTGGTTATTTTAATAAATTTGTATTATTCGGAAATAGAATTGACAATTCTCTTTCACAGATCAATGTTCAGTTAAAAAGACGGGCGGATTTGATTCCTAATTTGGTTGAGTCTGTTAAAGGTTATATGAAACATGAAAAAGCTGCAATTAAGTCTGTTACAGATGCTCGTAAAGTATTAATGGGGGCTAAAGGTGTAGAACAGAAAGTTGAAGCAAATAAACAATTAGAATCTGCATTAAAGACAATTTTTGCTCTTGCAGAAGGTTATCCTGATTTAAAAGCAAATACTAATTTTATTGAATTGCAAAGAGAACTTACAGCAACAGAGGACAAAATTGCATATGCAAGACAATATTATAATGATAGTATTTTAACTTATAATAATTTATGCAAAACTTTCCCAGGATTATTTTTTGCTAATCTGTATGGGAAAAAAGCAAGAGAATATCTTCAAATAACAGAATCTGAGAAAAAGAAGATTGATGTTAAATTTTAAAAACTCTTTAGAGTTTTATTTCTTATGAAAAAGAGAATAGATTTTCGCGACCAAATTATAAGAAATAAAAGAAAATCTGTTTTCTTAATGGTTAGTGTGTTTGTTATTTTAGTTTTATTAGGTTATGTAATTTCTTTGGCTTTTAGTCCAGGGTATTTTTTTATTATTATGATTATTGCAATTATTTTTTCTATATTTTATATTTTAGGTAGTTATTATAATTCACATAAAATTGCAATTGCAAGTGTTAAAGCTACAAAAGCTTACAAAGACGATTATAAACAGTATCATAGTTTGGTTGAGGGTTTGACTTTGGCTTCTGGTTTGCCTAAGCCTGAACTTTATATTATGCATTCTAAACAAATAAATGCTTTTGCTTCTGGTAGAGATCCTCAACATGCAGTAGTTTGTGTTACAGAAGGTGCTTTGGAAAAACTTGATAAAAATGAGCTTGAAGCTGTGCTTGCACATGAATTAGGGCATATAGCAAGTTATGATATGAGATATATGACTTTAGTTGCAGTTATGGTTGGAATGATTGCAATTATATCTCAAATTTTTTTAAGAAGCTTATGGTTTAGTGGAGGCGGGGGGAATGATAAAAGTAAAGTAATCTTTATGGTAATTGGTGTTGTTTTAGCTATTGTTGCACCTCTTGTAGTTTATATTGTTCAAATGTCAATTTCTCGTAAGAGAGAATTTGCAGCTGATGCTTCTGCTGTTAAATTTACAAGATATCCTGGGGGTTTGATAAGAGCCTTGAAAAAGATTCAAGCAGATCATGCTCCTCCTGAAAAAAAGATTAGTAAAGCTGTTGCACCTTTATTTATTTCAAATCCTTTTGGAGCTATGGGCAAAACACATCCCCCTTTAGAAAAGAGGATTTCTGTTTTGGAGAGAATGTAAATTTTATAAACTAGTTTTCTTTTAATTAAACATGGGTTTTATAAGAGGTGCTTTAGGAGTTTTTGTAAGTATTTTACTCTTTATAGTTTTCTTAGTTGGAAGTGCTTTTTTGACATTGACTTTGTCTTTACAATATGATAATGTTCATGATAAACTTTCACCGATAATTCAAAATACTTTAGAAGAAGAAATGGGCGTTGATATTTCTTCAGAGATAGAAAAAGAAATTGGTTCTATGGAAATTCAATGTGAAGATTATCCAGAAGGTTATGTTTTTAGTGAAGGAGAGTATACTATTACTCTTTCGTGTGATGCTTTAACTCAGGGAACAGATGCTATTATTGCTTCTGGGGTTGACGATATTATAGAATCTGCATATTACAAAGAATATACTTGTAGTTTTTGGAAGTGTTTTGGAGAAGAAGAAATTCCTTTGTTTTTGGTTTCAGAGTATGCAAAAGATTATTGGAGAGCTAAATTTTATTTGGCATTATCAGTTGCCTTAGTTTTAATGGCTGTTCTTTTCTTTTTATATAAGAAAAAACAAAATACTTTTATTGTTCCTGGAGTTTTATTAATGGTTGCTGCCATGCCTTTCTTAAAAATTGGAGCTTTGATGTCTATTTCAGGCGATAGAATAATCTTTGAATTATTGGGTATTTTCTTTTCAAAAGCACATAATGTTTTTAGAATATCTTTCTTTACAGGTGTTGGGCTTGTAGTAGTAGGTTTTGTGTTTAGATTATTTGCTATTGGATTTAAGATTTCTAAATTCTTTAATAAAAGAGAAACAAAAGAAGATAAATCAGACACAAAAATTTCTAAAGAAGAAGTGAAGAAGATTGTTAAAAAAGAAGTAGTAAAAAATACCAAGAAGAAATAGTTTATAAAATACTTTTTCTATTTTCTTGTTATGAAGAAAAGAAAAGCCACCACATCTTTAACTACCCCCTTCAAAAAGAAATGCATTGTTTTGTTTTCAGGAGGATTAGATAGTAGACTTGTGATTAAAATTATGCAGGAGAAAGGATTTGAAGTTTTAGGAGTGTTTTTTAAATTACCTTTTGGGTGCTCTTGTTTTTCTGATGTTGAAAAATTTCTTAAGGAGAATAAAGTAAAGTTGAAATTATTTGATTGTACTAAAGGAAAATTATTGCAAGAGTATTTACAAGTTGTTAAAAAGGCCAAGCATGGAACAGGAGCAGGAGTAAATCCGTGTATTGATTGTAAAATTTTTATGTTTAAGAAATCCAAGGAATTTGCAGATAAAGAAAAGATTTCATTTATTGTGACTGGGGAAGTTGTTGGTCAAAGACCAATGTCTCAGCAAAAAAAACAGATAGGAGTAATTGAGAAAGAAGCTGGATTAAAAGGAAGAATTATTCGGCCTTTGATTGATTTTTATAATTTTCAAGGAAGATCTAGAAAACCTCAGATGGCATTGGCTAAGAAGTTTAAGATTAAATATCCTAATCCTGCAGGAGGTTGTTTGCTTTGTGAAAAAGCTTTGAAAAATAGATTAGAAACTTTGTTAAAAAAAGGATTAAATGAAAAAGAGATACAATTAGTGGGAATTGGAAGACATTTTATGTTTGGCAAGAACTGGGTTGTTCTTGGAAGAGATGAAAAAGAAAATAAAATTATTGAAGAGAGTAAAGCAGGGAAAATTATTGAGCCAGATTATCCTGCTCCAAGTGGGGTAATAATCCCTCCCCCAACACCTCAATCACCCACCCCAAAAACAATTATTAATAAAGTAAATAAATTAATTCAAGCGTATTCAAAAAAAGGAAGTTTGAAAGATAGGAAGAAGTTTGATAAATACAAATTATAAAATGAAACATGTTTATGAATTTACAAATCAGAGAAAATTAACTAAAGCAGAATTTCTTAGATGGTTTCAGAAAAAAGTATTATATACAATTCGTAAATTCCAAATGATTAAATCAGGAGATATTATTGCTTATGAGAATAAAGGGGATTTTAGAGGAGTTGTGTTAGAAGATGTTTTAAAGATGTTTTCTGAAAAAGCAGATATTAAATTAGTAAAAAATAAATCTAATAAATCAACTAAAAGAGCAGTATCATCAACTACTGATACTGAATCAGATAAATTAGTTCATGAATTAATAAAAGGGAATGTGAAGAATTTAAAAGAGCTTGGATCTGTTGTTGGCAAAATTATCAAACCATTATATTTATTTTTAGACAAAGAAGTTTTGCTTTATGCTAAGTTAAAGAAATTAAAATATAAAAAGAAAGTTGAGAAAAAAGATAAAATCTCAAATTTTATAGATGATTTAGAGCAAAAGCATCCAGAGATAAAACATGCAATTGTTAATAGTTATTTAGAATTATTTTGATTTTTCTTTTTTATCTTTATCTTCTTTTTCTTTCTTTTCTTTTTCTAATCTTTTAACAAAATTACTTAAGAAGTTTTTGTGGTCTGCTTTTGTTTTTATTTCTTTTATTTTATATAATTCAGTATTACCATGCATTTCTTTTTCTGTTTTTACTTGTGTTCTTAGTTTATCATTTATTTTTTCTCCTAAAAATATTGTCCCTTTAGAAGCATTTGCTGTTTTTTT
>Ga0075122_10001533_pt1 | contig 16396 bp, 6 predicted proteins | sample AntAceMetag02UKB_FD_69790 | JGI IMG/M metagenome (GOLD analysis project Ga0075122, IMG submission 69790) | Saline lake microbial communities from Ace Lake, Antarctica - Antarctic Ace Lake Metagenome 02UKB | ecosystem: Environmental > Aquatic > Non-marine Saline and Alkaline > Saline | place... | reverse complement strand
GAAATAAATAATGAAATTATCAGGACATAGCTATGATAACGATGTAATGGGCAGCTTACTAGACGGCATCGTCAAAGATGTTGTCTTTACTAAAGCCGCTCAGACTAACACTCGTCAACAAGAAGTCCCAATCACTGGTATGGACATCTTCTCATCTGCAACTGATGCAGATTTTAGAAATGTTCAGAATGAGGAATTGAGAAATATCATTGGCGAGCTTGAATTTGCCGCTGATCGCGCTCACGTAGGCATAGCCCGCGAGCACGTCATAGCCTTCGCCAAGGAGGCTATGAACGATGGATTGCGAGGAAAGAATCTGGAAAGAGCTGCTCAGAAGTTCTGTAATAGAGTTGCCACCGAGGAAGCACCACCAACGGGCGATACTCGTAATTCTCTCTCTTCAAACCTCTTGGACAATGCAAATGACCACGCTGTTATTCCTGCGGGATATAACCCTGAGTATGGTCAAAACGAGCACAAAGCTGGCAAGTTTATGGGACAATCAAGAAACCCGAATAGTATTTGGGATAGTGGTAAACTAGCCGAGTTGGCAACTAAGCCAACTGGCGATGAGCAAATTAAGCAGAGCAAGGAAGCTAAAACACAGTTTGCCAAGGATCAAAAGCAGCAACACTGGGAAGAACTACAGAAGAAATTAGCCAATGAGGAAGTTATTCAAAGTAAAGTTGCTTCTGTGACAAATGTTTCTACTGTTGAACATGTTGGTAATCAAAATATGCCAACAAATTCAATGGATATTTGGGGTAAAAACGGTTTTGATGACCTTCCTGAACAGACTGCTGGAGAATCCATTAAACAGTCAGAAGAAGAAGTTACTATGAAAAAAGAAGCTGCTCGCAAGGAATGGGATAAATCGGAACCTGCCAAGAAAGCAGAGACTAAATTACTAGATGAAGTTCTAGGTAATCCTGTTGATCGTAAGAGTGTACATAGAGCTTCAGTAGATAAACTCTTTGACGGGCTAGCAGATTTTAACGGAAAGTAATGTGGCATTCAATCTCAAAAAGTATGCAGAAGCAGTACCAAGTACGGATGCTGGCCCTGATGTTCAGAGAGGCTTTGACACATTAGATGATATATATCATCCTGATGAAACTGTGAATATACAGACGGGTGATGTGGTTGATACTGCGGATAATGCGGATCAGTCAAGAGTTTTACAACAAGCTCAAAACTTGCCTCTAATACAAGAGATGGAACGATTATTGACATTGCCAGAATATGAACCATATGCTCAGGTAATTCGTCAGCAGCCAGAAATCAGAAACCTATTAGAAGCAGACGATCTGACGACATTACGGAACACGATTGACGAGGAAATGCTTGGACCAACAGTCGAACAATTTCAAAAGGCAACAGACAGAGCTGTACAGCCACAGGAATTGAGAACTTATTTTGATCGGCTTAGGTCTTTGATTGATACCAATCAGGATCAGAGACAAGTAGAAAGACAGCAATTTCAGATGCGGGCATCTCGAACTGCTCAAGTAATGGCTCCTGATCCTGTAGATGAGACAGAAAAGGGGCAATTTATTGAACAGTATCTTCAATCTCTTCTATCTTTTCAAGGTGACAAAGGGAGGGGAGATATACTTTCAGAAAGAGCAAAGCAAGAGATTCTAGGGTCAGTAAGTCAGATACTTCAAGAAGATGCTAATTCTGCTTTGCAAGCAATTCAGGCTTTAAGTTATCAAGAACAGGATAAGGCAAGGCAATTCTTGGCTAGTATTTACGAGGATTTCGTTGCCCCTGCTGCTTTAGGAACTAGCACTGTGGAGCAACCAGTTATGAGTAAACACAATCCAAAAGGCATAATCAAATTTGATCTGAACGACCATGTCTTAAACAACAAAGAAGCAATGGTTAAAACCGCAGCCGATCAATTTGGTCATGCATATATGTTATATGGTCCCACTGAGAAACGGATTTGCCCCAAACTTCGCGGCAAAAATATGGGTGATTCAGTTTCTGAGTACATTTGTCGTCATCATTGTCTCGACGGTATTGCAATCGATGATAATAAGACTATTTGTGGTGAAGCACTATGGCGCGCAAACGCTATGGATAAGTTCTCTCGTGAGTATGTCAATGAAGATGGTGATATAGTTGGTGGAATGATTAACAAGCGGTTTGAAATTAACCGTAATGTTCCTGAAGAAAATAAGATGAGACTCAAGCCAGGTGAGACCAGAAAGCCTCGCCCAGCGGCTATCTTTGGCAATATGGAAGCCCGTATGCAAGAGATGCGAGAGAAGGAAGGTAAGAAGAGGGGATATTCTCCAACTACTGATACATCTCCTCCATTCAAGTGGACCAAAGATGTAGATCAAAATAACGTTGAAGCCACGCAATCAGATCGTAATCACAGAGAAGAGGCAGCCGGTCATGAACTAGCACCAGGACAAGGTGCTCAGAATAAACCGAAGAAAGCTTTTAATCTGAAAGGATTTAAGACAGCTAAAAGAAACCAACTCTCTAAAGAAATCAAAGAGATTCACGATGAGGGTGACCCAGATCAACTAGCTATTAAGATCAAAAAAACTCACGCCGAAGACAAGGTTGCTGCGGTTGTTCCTAATGATGAAATTAAGAAAGTCGAGACCAAACAATTCCCTGATGAGCCAATCAAATCATCCAAGAAGTCTTTTAATATGAAGCAACATAAGTCTGCTCAGGGTGCTAATATCCCTGTTGAAGAAGATGGCAAACCTATAGAACCCAAAGAGAAGAAGATTAAGAAAGACGATCATTATTCTCGAAAATCAGCTCAAATAATTCCTGATGATGGCATCCCAACCACAGGTGCAGACTATGCACGAGCCTTAAGCAGATCTGATACAACAGAAGAACTGGCTGGAAAATTAGCTGACAAATTCAAAAAACCATATTATGCACACAGAAAAGCCCCAGGCAAATATGTTATATCCGAGACAGAACCAGCAGTAAGTTTTTTTTCTACAATCTTACCCAGTGAGGAACAACAGCCACCTGGAGATATGCCTGTTGCTTCCTCATTCAATATGCGAGACTTTAAGACCGCATCTAAAAAAAAAACTTAACCAAGGAAGCAGTTCAGACACAAATCCAAGTTAAAGACCCCTACCAACGGTTTCAGGAGAAAATGCAAACTCCCACTGGTGTTGTGCGCCAAATAGGCACTATGTTTGGCAAGCAGAAACAGAGGTGGAAACGAGAACAAGAATCAAACCGATGGCGTAAACATCTAAGTGATATGCATCAGCGTCAACAAAGTGGCCCCACTGGCCCTGCTTCCGCTCCTCCACTCTCAACCTCTAAGCCTATGCAGGCTCCAACAACGAAGATAACTCCTGCAATACTATCGTTATTCGATGGAGATAAAGATGAAGTTCTAGACTTTATTGACTCCTTAAACAAACACGAACTACGTATAATGGAACGTAACTGTGAGAAACCGGATATCATTAAAAGGCTCAAAGTGCGAGTACGTAGTGATATTGAAGAGACAGCCAAGGACTTGGCAATGGAGGATTAAGAACACAGGATGTTCTACAGAAATTGCACAATTCTCACAAAATCACAGATAAAATGTTAAGCACTATCTTAACGAATGATACTGAAAGGGATAGTTAAAAATGGGAAACCTCATATTACCAGATGACCCTAATTACAAACAACCAATAATCATGGGTGATCCCTATGCAAATGCATTGACTCCAAAACTAGCACACCAAAAACGAGTTCAAGATTTAGATGAACAGAGGATGAGCGAAGGTGGCAACTTCAAATATGCTAGTAGTGCTATAGCAGCTTCTGCTGATGCTCGATTCACGGGCTTCCAGAAAATGGCCCAGATGACTGGTGTCAATAATATGATGGGCCAACCTATGTGGTTTAGCCCATTACATACCCCTCAAAACTGGCAAATAGCATCTAAACGTAGAGAAATTTATCAGTGGGATTGTGTGTCACCTGCTGGAAGTCCTTGTTACATAACGACTTGCGACTATACCTGTCGTCCTATTGAGGATATAGAATTTGTTATACACGAAGAAGTAAAGGATAGTATAACCGGTGGAATGCTGTTTGACAAGATAGACTGTGAGCCAGTCATGTCTGGTACCGGAATATTTCGTAGCCCCCTTAAATACTCTATTCGCCAACACAAGGACAAGGATTGTAGGGAATTCAAATGTTATGGAAACTGGAGGACATTGTCAGTTTCTAATGAACATCAAATGATAGTTTTGGATGGGGAGTTACACAGGAAAAAGATCAAAATAGCACAAGGTGCTGCAAGCCATCTCAAAAAAGGAATTGTGCCAAATGGTGTAAAAAAGGTAAACATTCCTCATGTCTTAATTTGTCGTAAAGAAGCTCAGTATGTACATAACAAAGATTATCTTTTAGCTCCAGTCCCTTCCATCGGAAAGACACGATTAAGTAACAATAATTCATGGTTAATAGGATTGGCCGTTGCTGATGGGCATGTTAGCAGCTTAAGAAATGAAGTACATTTTACTATTAACAAAAATGAGAAGTTTAAGGCCAAGTTAGAAGAGGATTTTTCTAAACTTGGCAAAATCAGAGTCCGTGATCACTCTTGTAGTGAACAATCAAACAGAATAACATCAACTACTCCAGAATGTCATAAGTTTTTCAACAAATATATCACAGGCAAGCTCATCGAAAAACGATTTACAGCAGAACTATTCGATCTTGACAAAGAATCACGACTACATGTGCTCGGTGGATATTTTGATGGTGATGGTTCTTTTTCTAAGGCAGAAGGCAAACTTATTGCAAATAACTACTCTTGTGATATGGCAGATCAACTCTATTGGCTTCTTTTGTCAGTAGGAATTCGGGCTTCATTAGGTCGTTATCCTCTTTATGGTGATCACTATCCCACTAACAGTAAGTGGGTATATCGCATATTCATCCCGCAATCTGACATTTTGTTACTAAAACCGTACATGCATAGCGACAAAATCCCTGAAAACTTTACACCACGTAAAACGAGAGAATTACGATTCTTTTATGAAGAAGATGGTGTAACCTACATGGCTCAACCTATTGATTACATAAAACAGTTTTGTTATACAGGACGAGGCTATGATTTGCAGATTGATCCAGAACGTTCATTTGTTGCAAGTGGTTATGTCACATCTAATTGCAGATTTTTCTACGAAAATGAACCAAAAGTAGCTGCTGCTATAGATTTTTATTGTTTCACTCCTGAAACCCAAATACTTATGGCGAATGGTGCTCAGAAATCTATCTCATCTATTAAAGTAGGTGATGTAGTGAGAAATCATGAGAAGTCTACTAACAAAGTAATACGAAAATTCGAGCGTGAGGCCAACGAAGAAATAGTACACATTTATTTGGATGGTGATGTTGAACCAATTAAATGTTCTAAGCAACATAAACTACTTACTTTGAGGGAAAATAGCACTGAATATATTCAGGCAGGAAGTCTTAATTTATCAGATTGTCTTCTTACTCCAATTATAGATAAGGATAACCTGTCCCAAGATTACACTCCACGCAAGATTGTAAAGATGGAAGTTATGCTTTATAAGGGCAATCTTTATGATATGGAAGTCGAAAATGTTCATAATTACGTAGCACATGGGATAGCCTGTAGCAACTCTAGGTTCCCTATGAATGGCTTCAAATTAGATTGCAAAGATCACCACATTTGGAGATTCTATCACAAGAAGGTTGTTCCAGCCACCAGGTTGAATATGAACGAAAATTTCAAGATGATGTCTTCTGAGTATTTTATGCTTGGAGATGTCTTTACACATACAGATATTTCTTGTCCAATTTGTGGTGGGGGGGGGACTGATCCTGGTACGGGTGAAAGATGTGATCACCCAGGTGGAATGATTAAGTCAATCAAGATACTCAATCCAGATTGGATGGAAGTACAGCAGTCAATTCTTGCTGAGGAAGCTACCATCGTAATGGTCCCAGATGAAGAATTGAAACGCATTGTATTCTACAAGCAACCAAAGAACATGTACGATAGTATTCCAGATGAAGTGAAAAGGCTTGTCATCCAGAACAAGCCAATTCCTATGTCAAATAGAACTATCTCACATCTCAAGCATATGCCAGTACCTTATGGTACTTATGGTTCTAGTTTGATACGTCGTCTGTTTACTACTTTGGCTTATAAAACTAAAATCATGACAGCCAACTGGATTGTGGCAGAGCGTTTAATACTACCTGTTAGAGTGGTCAAAATTGGTAGTGATGACAGACCTGCAACTTCCGCAGACATTGCAGACATACAACAGCAGATAGCAGCAACTGCTAATGATCCAAACCTAGCCATTGTTACTCATCACAATTTCGACTACGAATGGTATGGTGCTTGTCATGATAGTGAGACTAAGGCTCTAACAAACAATGGATGGAAAGCATATGATCAGATAGGTGACGAAGATGAAATTATGGTATTTGACCCGAATAGTTGTAAAATGTGGTATGAAAAGCCTTTAGAGAAGCATGTTTATGATTATTCTGGAGATATGATCCACTTTTTAGGGAATAAAGTGGATATATTAGTGACTCCAACACATACAATGTTGCACTACAATCGTACTAAAAATGAACCTAAAACTGAAACAGCACATCTTATATACGAAAAGGTGAGTAATTATGAAAGTGATCATTCTGAAGTTTTCTTTAGAAGTGTGGCCGAATACGAAACAGATGAATCTATTGAGTCTGTTGATTCTATAGACTTTTGTGGTATAAAAGTTCCTCTAGATATATTCTTGCAGTATGCTGGATATTATTTGTCTGAAGGTTACTGTTCTAATGGTAATTATTCTTCTTTCTCACAATCTCCATCTGCTAATAAGCACAAATGTGAAGATATAGATTGTTTTGTGTCAAAGATGTCAGATTTAGGAATCCCTTTCAAAAAATATGCATATGATTACCGCAATACTATTGATTGGGTGTTATGTCAACAAAAATTTGTAAGTCAGATAGGAGAATGGTTTGGTGTTAATTCGTCAGATAAGAAGATACCAGCATTTATTAAAAACCTTTCTCCTAAATACTTGTCTGTGTTAATAAAAGCCTTAATGGATGGTGATGCCACTAAATATACATATCATACTAGTGATGCGATTCAATTGTGCAGTAACAGCTATAGGCTATTAGAAGATGTTGCTGAGATATTATTCAAAATGAATTTAGCTCCTGTATTAAGCAATTATCGGAAAGATAAGCAGTATATGCTATATTGCAATATGTGTTTAACAGGCAAAGGTCGTATGCCTAAGATCAAGAGTAAACATGTAAATGTGAAATATTATAATGGAAAGGTATGGTGTTTTACTACTTCAACTGGTTATTTTGTGACTATGCGTAATGGTAAAATTACTATTCAAGGTAATTCTGGCAAGATACTTCAGGTAACGCAAGAGATGGAGTATATTGGCAAGGAAATCCTTGATGGTTTCATGCTTAACCAGTCACTACTCAATGGTGAGATGTCTGGCTACCAAAGTGCTCAAGTTGGTGTTGAGACTTTAATCCGTCGTATTGAATCATGGAGGGGTACACTAGGTGAGTGGTGTGAGACTAACATCTTCAAACCTATTGCAGAGATGCAAGGCTTCATAGATGAGGAAGAGAGTAGTGAAATCGGTGAGACTGTATTCCTATATCCAACCATTAAATGGAATGATCTCAATCTTAAGGACAAGACTCAATGGTATCAACTGTTAAACCAGCTACATGACAAACAACTGATATCAGCCCAGACATTCTTAGAAGAACTAGACCTAGATTATGATCAGGAAGTTAAGCGAATGCGTTATGAGCAAATGCAATCTGGTCCTGCTGGTGCTGCTATGGGTGGAATGCCAGGCGGAATGCCAGGCGGAATGCCGGGTGCAGGTGGAATGCCGCCAGGTGGTGCTGATCCGATGGCCGGTGGAATGATGGGTGGTGGAATGGGTATGGGTGGTCCAGCAGACGCCGGAATGATGGGTGGAGCAGGTGCAGGAGGCATGGCTCCGGGTGGCATGGCTCCGATGGCTGAAGGTGGCAAGGTAATGAAAAAAGGCAAACAAAAGGACCAGGAACAAGGTATGCCACCTGAGCAAATACCTATGATTAAGTTGACCAGCATTGAACAAGAAATGGCTGAAATACTCACCAGTCTTGCTGAAGTTTATCAGCTAAATCCACAGTTCATTAAGGCTCAATTCCCTGTAGAAAATCCTACAGGGGCTAAACCTTATGCTTTAGATTTTGCCCTACCTCATTTGAAATTGTGTATTGAGTGCGTACATCCAGAAACTTTAGTAGCAACTACAGACGGATATAAAGAAGTAGATGATATAAGGAAACATGATAGTTTAATTGGACATTCAGGCAACCCGGTTGATATTGATATCCGAATGAAAGATACCTATTCTGGTGACATGGTTGAAATAAAGTCATTAGGATTACTCCCGTCGAAGGTGACCTTTAATCATCCTGTTTTAATAAGTAAGCCAAAACACATACGTGTTAAACGTGAAGAGCCAAAGATTACTCGAACTAGAAGCTATATAATTCCTGATACACCAAAAAAGGTTAAATCCCAAGACATTGAGGTTGGCGATTTTGTTTTAATTCCAAAACGTAAAACCCATGTGTTACTAGACTATTTATGTTTGTCAGAATACAATGTTGCTCAAACTTATAACAGTCACATATTGCCTGAGAAAGTAAATCTTGATTCCCATTTTGGTTGGTTGCTAGGAATATATTGTGCGGAGGGACATTCCAATTTAGATAAACACAACGATGTGATATTTACATTTAACTCGGATGAAACAGAAATAATAGCAAAAACCCAATACTGTCTGGATAAGTGTTTCAATATCAACTCGTCCGTTAGGCCCGTGTCCGATGAAAATGCTTGCCAAGTGGTTGTTCATGCAAAATCCTTATCGTATGCTATTTCACAGTGGTTCGGAACTAAAATTTATTCTCACAATAAGTGTATTCCAACGTTCATTTGGAATACAGACTATGCCTTCAAAAAATCTTTCATAGAGGGCTTCTATGATGGAGATGGATGTAAAAGACTCTATGATGAATCTTGGAGGTTAACTTCATCTTCTAAAATATTGCTTGTTGAAATGCAACATTTGCTAATGTCTATGGGGCATTTCTCTTCATTGTGCCAAGGTCGTAAACCATGTGTTATGAAAATACAAGGAAGGGAATGCAATACTCATGGATTATGGGAATTAAACATTAACTTTGGAGGTCATATCAAACAGCAATACCGTGAAGATGATGAATTCTTTTATGTTCCAGTCAAGAACATTAAAATATATCCATACAATGGGCTGGTATACAATTTCACCACTTCTAGTCAAATCAAGTCCGACAATCATACATATTGTGCTGATAATATTTGCTTTTTTAATTGCGACGGAGACATATGGCACGCTAATCAGGAGCAGGCAGAGAATGATAAGCAAAGGGATTCTTTGTTGGCTCAGCGTGGTTGGACTGTTTTACGGTTTGACGACAAAGTTATAGAGGAAGCAAGGCAAGCTGTTCATAATACTATAGGAGAATATATTGGTAAGGCGATGAAGACAGGAAAGCAGAAGACTGCTTCCAAGCCAGAACCCGTGCTACCAATTCTCCATACTTTACGAAGAGGTAAGGTGCAACAGATGAGTGATTATGCCAGTTATCTCGGAAGATTTTACAAGGCTGGATTGAAGCAAGATATAGGAAGACTTAAATGATAGAAGTAAGAGCCGGGCGAAGACGAATCAAGGAGAAAGGCATCAAATGGGATGAACACTACGGTGATAAGTCGAAAGATGTCAAAGAAAAGTTTGATGAAATCTTGCCTGGATCGTATTTTCGCTGGGTTGGCAAGGACTATGAAGATGCATGTTGGAGATATGTAGTTGTAGGCCCTGCTGTGTCTAATCGAGAAGGTAAGTCATTTTTCGCTGGCAACAAGAAAATGCCTAACGATCCAAAGAAAAAGGCATATTCTCCATCAGGCAAATATTTTCCTACGTTGCGATCGGCGATTGCTTATGCTATTGAAATGTGGGGAGTTAGAATGCCTCAAAACGCTGGTCAATGGACAAAGAACGATCTAGCCTCAATTGAGATACCAAAGCATATTAAGAGTTAGTTATGAAGAGTGACAAAATCAAACAATACCTTATCAAAGAGGCATCTCGAAGAGTTGAACAAGCCAAGCAGAACCATGTTCCTATGGACAATATGGAATTAAAACAATGGTTTTTGCATGAATCTGTTGATCGATTATCCCGACTACAAAAGTTAGGGATGGCTTTCAATACAGGCTACAGTAATCTGAATACTGCGGTCTGGAATCTAGCATGGGACTATCCTGATGTAGGTCCGAAAGCAGCAGCCATCAAGAAGGATATCGAAGAGAACTTTCACCCCTACATGAAAGAGAAAGTCAGGGAGCGAGATGAATTAGGCAAACTTCACCAACCGTTCCTACCGACCAAGGGTGGTCTATATCGGTATCAAGCCCCCGATTTAGAATCCAATGATCCTGATAAACTGCCCGATGAACCACTTGCTACGTTAGTAATGAGATTTAAATATCGTCGCCACATCAAACCTATGTTCAATAAGAAGTCTCTTGGTATTGCTGATGATGCTATTAACCAAGTTAGCCAGGCTATAGGATTTGATATTAACGCTTTCATCAGTGATCTTGAAGATAACAGTATCTCCTTGAACCCATATTACCATGCATCAGTTTTATCTGAGGAAAAGGGAGGGTCAATCAACAAGGATGACCTCACCCGATTCATCAGGGGCGAGTTACAACGGTACTCGTCTATCCAAAGTGATGATCATTTGTCAGGAGTAGATAGCTCTGCATTTTATCAAGATCATTATCGCAAATACATTAATTATGGTGGTGACATTCAGTTGAATCGACAGCGACAAAGTGGTGGCATGAAGTTTGATAATAATGAAATTGGCGATCTCAATTATGATAGTTACCTCATGCGAGCTATTGCTAATAAGGTGCGACAAGGATATGCCTTGGATGTCCCAGGATTATATAAAGAGATTGATAGACAACTACAGATAAATAGCTACGTTGCTAAGATGACTCCAGAAGAGTACAGGCAAGCAGCATCAGCAGGTAGCCAACAAATCAAACACATAATGGTGGAATTTGATAAGGGTTTACGAACGGCAGAGAAGTCATTAACACCCGAAAAGATTCTGGTTTTGCAAAATCTTGTTGCTAAATTACAAAGTGTGTCTGGGACTGAAAGATCGAAGTTGATGGAAAGAATTGCCAAGCTTGCTACTCCAGGTGAGGGAGAGTCGTTCTTGCATTGGGGGATTCAATCTTCTAAAGGCAAGATCAAATACCGCGTAGGACTGGAAGTAACTGAGGGAGAAAAAAGTCAGACAAGAACCACACTAGATACCACTGATCTTAAGTTGTTGCTCTCTCTTTTGACATTAGATTCTTTTGAGTACTTCAGAGACAACAAAGAGTATACTGATGACCACTTAAAACAGTTTAACACAAACTATTCAACGTGGGCCACTCATGAACAAGATAAGTATCATGTTGGTCGTAACGAATTTTATGTTCCTAAGTTTTCTGTCTATTTCTCATCTAATGGTTTGGATTCTGATCCTGGAACTTTACAACGTATGCCTGTTATCCCAATGCTACGTAAGTTACCTGCATGGGAAGATAATAAGGGAGAAGTATTATATGATCGAGATACTATCAACCTTGGTAGGAACCATCTTGTTAAGAACTGGAATAAACTAGCAGTTGATAATTCGGCTGGCAGACCACGACGGGTGCAACAACCAGCACTGGGGGCTGTCGTAGAAAAGTGGGGACAAGCATCTAGCGAGGCTATACGCAAACTTGCTTCTTTACAGGGTAAAACTCCATTTGGTGGGAATGATTCTGATCCATCGGTTGCTGATATAGCTTGGTACACTGTTATGCATAACAGGACTGGTGCCGAAACTGTTTATGAGAGCCTTATCAAAAAGTATGGAGATAACTATAGTGCTCTTAGTAAAGACGTTTTAGACAGATCGCTTGCATCAGCATTAGAAACTTATTATGAACATAACCCTAAATTGGAAGATAATGAACAGAATAGTGCTTTGTTCAGGTTGTTTGCTAATGGACTTCCCAGCGGTGATGATCCAGAGGCTTGGAAAAGAATGGCAGAACAGATCAAGTCAACTTGTCGTACAATGCCGGGACAACACCCTTGCAAGGTGATATCGATGCAATACCCAGAAACAAAGAAAGAGTTTGAGGTAGTCAACCGAGTATACGAGATTGCAGAGAACAATCTACCTACCAACCCTTTAGTGGGTGCTATTCAGGAATACAAGAAGACGGGTAATTGGGATAGAATGTCGAAATTTATCAACAATTATCACGATAGCGTGATGGCTACTGATCAAGATACTAGAATTGATCCTCAAGGTTGGAAATCATTCAGTCAGTATGGGTATGGTTTATCTAAGATGATGGACTTTGTATCTTGCCTTATGCATACATCGTGTGGTGAAAAGATTCCTGGTGTTGCTCGTGGGTTAAATGCTCCAGGCGAAGATGAGATTTTTGGTCGGCATTATTCTACAAGCTCTGGTAAGGGTGATGGTGGTCAAATTATGGTTGGTCTCTATTACGCTTTTAATGCTGAGGAAGTGTCTGCCGATCCTGACGATCCGAGTTTAACTGAAGAGCAAAGAGAAGAAGCCAAGATTGTTAGAGGGATGTTGAATTCCGAGCGTACCCGCAGACATGATGCATATGGTATACGTAAAGGTCATAATACATATCGTAAATCCTCTTACTGGGAACGAATGCAGGATCGCACAGCCATATATAAAGGTGAGGAAGTTGTTATGTCTGAGCATAAACCTCTGCCTTATGGTGCTCCACAGGAGGAGATACAAGAAGAATCTTTGCGCCAGGCATATGAAATGAATCGTACTGGTGTAAAAGTACGTACTATTAAGGTTATAGAAACGCTGAACTATTTTATTGGTGAAGCAGGTAGTACAGAAGGCATGCTTAAGAAGTTAGTTGAGGACAACAAATGGAAGTCCATATTAAGTGAATTGGAACGCCGATTCCCAACTTTACAAAAGCAATTAAATATGCTCATTATGCCTGTGAATGCTCGTTTTGATTTGATTGAGCTTAGTGCTAAACGTGCCATAGATGCTGTACGCAAAAAACTAGAACAGGAGCCACCACCAGAATTAGCAGGTAAACCCTCAGCTATGAAGACTACATTCGAGATTATCATGAAACAAGCCGATGGATCAACATCAGTTTTGTCTACAGATCAACTTGACAGTGATGCTTCGAACCTTGAGAAATTTATTGGTAACATTAAAGAGAATAATCCTAACGAGGACATAGAAATGCCTGGAGAGGCAGGTGATATACGAGCACCTGAACCTGGCATGGGAGATGAAGTAGAAGCACCAGGCAGTATATTGCCTGCTACAGAACGTATTGAAGATTCAACGGGTGCTCCACTGCCTCCACAGCCACCGGCAGATATAGAGGTTCCTCAGCCTGAAGGCTTATCTCAAACGCCAGGTGCTGAAGGCATACCTGTCACACCACAATATTCTGTGCCTACACCGGTTCCATCTCCTCTACCTCCTACACCAGAAGAAAAGAAGGTTCCAAAACCAATGCCGGGCAATAATACCCTATATGTTGGTAAAGATAAATCTAAGCGGCAACTGTTTAGAAACCCATCCCATGGCTCGTCTGTTGTCGATAGGCTTGAAAAAGTAGCAAATGAACTCGACAAAAGGGGTATACAGGTGTTGGCTGACAAGGTTGATCTACTATTGTGGAAATTAAGAAATGCTAAAGAAAACAGCTAAATACAAATTAATTGATGCTCAACCCCTTAATGTGCCAGTCTTTGAAGGTAATTTATCTTATCTGAAAGCCAATAAGAGTTTGTTTGATAAATCTGTTTTACAGGAAACATTAAACACTATTAAGGTGGCTTCTAAGAAGTTTGCTGAGATGGAAACTGACGGAGATAGCCCAGATTTTGATCTTGAAGCGGAGATAAAATCTCACCCCGATTCTCTATATGTTAAGTGTTTTGCTATCAAAGCAGACGAAACTAATGATAATGGTGACCACTTCCAACAAGAAGAACTTCGGAAAGCCACGAACACGTTTGTTGGGGTGCCAGTTTTTACCAACCATAATAATAGTGATGCTGAAGAAGCTCGTGGTAAGGTAGTTCACTCTTGGTGGAATGAAGATCGCAATGGTATTATGATCATTGCCCGCGTAGATGCCGAAGCATATCCAAAATTAGCTAGAGGTCTTAAGCAGGAATATATAGCCGGAACTTCGATGGGCTGTTGGACAGGAGAAATGCGGGTTCTTGTTGAGAGTGGAGAGTATATCCCTATCAAAGAGATTCAAGTAGGAGATATGGTTTACACCCATTTGGGAAATATAAAACCGGTTTTGAATGTGCAACGACATATAGACAAAGAGAACGACTTTATCTATCAAATAAAAGCTGAAGGTATACCAGAAATTCTTGAATGCACCAGCGAGCACCCATTTTGGATACTGAAGAAACAAAATGTATGTTCTTGTGGTTGTGGTAAACAAATTAAAAATGTCACCTGTATTCAATCGCCACTTAGAAAGTTTCAGAAAAGACAAAAACAGGGGCATTATCAAAAAACAAACATTTTATTAAACGACATTAAAAATGACTTTGAATTCGAGTGGAAACCATCCAAAGAACTAGAAGTTGGGGATTTCGTATCATTCCCGATCCCAGAACGAGAGAATTCAGATGAAGATGCCACTATCTCCAAAGCTCGTCTTATGGGATATTTTTTAGCTGAGGGCAGTTTTAACAAACAGAATGGAGTTCGCAAAACAGTTATCTTTTCTCTTTCGTGTAAGGAAAAGGATAGCCTTGTTAAAGAGATAGAATCATTGTTGAAAGAATGTTTCCCTGATAATGCTGTTTATGTTCAAGATAAATCAAATAAGGGATCAATAGTTATACATTGTTATGGTCACAATGTTGCTCAGTGGTTCTATAATTATTGTAATGAATATAGCTATAAAAAGAGACTGGCAACAAAATGTCTATCATGGCCGAAAGAGGTACAAAAACATATTGTAGGAGCCTGGCTGGCAGGCGATGGTTATCAACGTAGTATTCCTAATGTCCCTTACCAAAACTTTGTTGGGACTACTACATCCGAAGTTCTTAGAAGCCAACTGGTATTATTGTTATCACGATTTGGTATAAAATCTACAACAAATATCACTGTTGACGGAAAAGTATCTACATTACTTAAGGCAGCAGGTTTGGAAAGTGTAGATGTAGTCAATGGGTCAAGTACACAAACCCGTAGACCAGCTTATGCAATTTCTATTAGTCCTACATTATCACGAGAAATAGCTAGTTTTGTTTCACCTTATACGAAGAAAGATTTTCCGCTTCCATCAATGAAAAATGGTAATTTTAGAAGAACGGAAAATTATATTGTCTTCCCTATTAAATCAATTACAAAAAGATTCAATAGTGAACCAGTCTATAACTTAGAAGTTGAAAATGACCATTCGTATATTGTAGAAGGTGTGGCAGTTAAAAACTGTCAAGTTCAATACTCAGTCTGTTCTATATGCCATAATAAAGCAGCGAACCAAAGCGAATATTGCTCACACGTTCGAGAGAGAAAGACTCGCAAGTTATCTGAAAAGGGAATTAAATGTAAGTACCATGAGAATGGTGGTGATGAACCTTGCCCAATTTGCGAATGCAAAAAGGGTGAAACCAAGACATTTGATGTTTCAGATCAAGAAGCGTTTGAGTTTAACTTTGGTATCAAGTTTATCGAGAATTCGTTCGTGGTTAATCCAGCTTGCCACGATTGTGGTGTGACAGAAATTATTGATCCGCAAGAGTTCCTGAAGAAAGTGGCTGCCATACAAACCGTCTTTCCTAGGTTATTGAAAGCGGCAGCTTCTCAAAACATTATGTGCTGTGATACAGGTTGTGTAAAATTTGCTGGTCAAAATGAGATAGACAGTCTTAATCAGGCTCTAGATCTGGTAACTGTGGTGTCTCAATCAATGTTACAACAAAAAGATCAACTTGATTTGGAATTTGTAAGTGATTTAGTACAAGTACTTTCGGATTTACAAACAGTTACAGATGAACTCACACAACAAGGTTATGCTCGATTGCCTTCTCCCGCTGATACAGAAGGTCAGCCTGGTGGTCAGCCAGGTGGCCAACCCAGCATGGGAGGCCAGGATGCCGCATTACAACCTCTT
>Ga0075122_10001531_pt1 | contig 16402 bp, 17 predicted proteins | sample AntAceMetag02UKB_FD_69790 | JGI IMG/M metagenome (GOLD analysis project Ga0075122, IMG submission 69790) | Saline lake microbial communities from Ace Lake, Antarctica - Antarctic Ace Lake Metagenome 02UKB | ecosystem: Environmental > Aquatic > Non-marine Saline and Alkaline > Saline | place... | reverse complement strand
CACCTTCACCTTCTCCTTCTCCTTCACCTTCACCTTCACCTTCACCTTCACCTTCGCCTTCACCTTCACCTTCACCTTCACCTTCATTTCCGGTAACTTCGATAGGGTAGGCGTTGGAGAAGACAGAGTTGTGAGAGGCGGGGTTCCCCAAGACTACGTATGTCTCGTAAAGACCTGGCGGAATGTCCGAGGGGAGACGGAATTCGATGACGCGGAAGTCTCCATATGTGACTTCAACCTCCACGTCGTTGAGCCACGCAGAGAGGATGCCAGGGTGACTTGAGAGTCTGTCGAAGGGGCCGTGTAAGGCCATCGGATCTCCTGGGATTGGCGTGGACGGACTTGTCCATGAGATGCAGAAGTTACATCGGCCGACTCCAAATCCTCCTTCACCTTCGGAGTCATGATGGTATCCCCCTGAGTTGAAGAACTGGATTGTTCGTAGGAGTTCCGATAGTGAGATGCTCCAGTGTGGTGGGAGATAGTCAGAGTCATGTGCATAGCACATAACATCTCCCGGCCCCGGACTGAATCCGTCCTCCGTTCCGTTCTCGCAGTGGTAGTCGCGGGTGTTGAAGAACTGAATGACGCGCAGAAGTTCCGACAACGATATCTCGTGATCGTAGTCCGTGTCGGCTGAGTGTGGAAGCTGGGCGTGGGTTGGTTGGCAGCAGAGCATTGCGGCCACCATTGTGATTGCGATACAAAGTTTTCGGGTCATGATGCTTTCCTTTTTTTGGCGTGGCTTTTTCGGCCACTAGTTGTGAAACTCGAGATTCGTTCAAGCGTCCCTGCCACTTCCTATAGGTTCAATTGCTGATAGAGCATATAGGAAGTGGCAGGGATGCCTTCTTTTTGCGGATGGAATGAGGGTTGTAGGCACGGGCTATTTAGGCGTTCTATCTTTGGTCGTTTCTCCTTTCTTTGTTCTTGAGGTGATTCTCTCTTTGACGCTTGCCAGCACTTCTTCGACCCTTCCTTAGGCTCCTTTCTATCCTTTCACTTGCTCTTGCTGCAGCTCTTCTATGACTAGTATTCTTACTCATACGCCTTTTCCTTTCGTTAGCGCTTGGTTTTCTTAGGTATTCAGCCGGATGTTTAGTGGAACCGTATGGTGTCTTGTACTGGCCAACTGATTCCGTGGTAGTATCCGCCGATCGAGGCGCTGCATCCCGGCAGTATTCGAAAGACGCGATAGCCCGAGGCCACCGACCTTGCCCCTCCGTCGCCGTAGTGCTTCATCACAGCGACTCGTTTGGACTCGGGGTCCCAGGCGACGCCCTTGGTGTCTCCGCCAACGGGCAAGAACCATACCTTCAGCATATTTCCGTTGGCTCTTGGAATGTAGATGCTGATGCCTAGGCCGCCGACGATGGCGAGGTAGTGTTTGTTCGGAGACATGATCTGTGTTCCCTGCGGGACGTAGCCGTGGGGGGAGCCGGCGTATTGTGGCCGGCTGAAGTCGAACGTTGTGCATTCCCTGTCGCATCCTACGAGGACGATGGCGAACAGGGTTGCGATTACGAGTGTCGCGTTCTTCATGACGGTAACTCCTTCGTTTTTTTGTTGGGTGGGGGTTCGGGGCTGGTTACTTCTTCTTTGCCGGGGCTTTCTTCTTCGCTACTGCTTTCGGCTTGGACGCCGCCTTCTTCTTCGCTGGAGCCTTCTCTTTCGCTGCCTCATTCTTCTTTGCCGGGGCCTTCTTCTTCGCTGGGGCTTTCCTCTTCTTTGTGGCCGCCTTGGCGCCTTCCTTATTCAGCCGTGCTTCGACTATGTCCAGGACTTTGCCAATTTCTGCGAAGTGCTTGAGCGTAACGCCGTCTTTATCTCTCATGAGCCTGACGTGGTCGACGTGAGTCTTGCTCAGTATCCTTTTGAGCGCAGCTTTTCGGCCTTTCATGGCGGCGTACATGGCGGAGTTTCGTCCCTTCTTATCAAGGGCGTTAAGGTCCCACCCTAGAGCATCGAGGATATCGATAATCTCTACGTGTCCCGCTATCGCGGCGCGGTGAATGGGTGTTCTTCCCCCGTTGTCGAGAACTTTTGTGCTCTCATCTCCGTATCGTTGCACGCTTTCTTTGGCAAGTATCTTCACGTCTTCGGTTTGGCCCTCTTGTGCTGCGACGGCAAGCGCAGTAAACCCGAATCCGTTTCTCGCAAGAAGCAATTCGGGGCACGCCTCCACAAGAAATCCGATTGTTCGCTTTCTGTTTCCGAGTATATCACGGGTTGATCCCATCATGAGATGTAGGATGGTGTTCCCATGCCCGTCTACTCTGAGCAGGGTTTGCGAATCCATGTGCTTTATCATTTCAGAGCATGCTTGGTCAAGACTCCTTTTTGCAGCTGCTACGAGCGGAATTGTCCTAAGGTCCCTTCCTGCCATTGGATTTGCTCCGTATTCGAGTAGAAGGAGCAATCGTTCAAGGACAAAGGACTTGGCTTCTACGACAAATCCCAACGCCGTTGTGCCATACGTGGTGTCCATATCTACATTCCCTGGCATGTCGTTTTCACGAAGCTCCACTCCTGCTTTGGCGCAGGCAAGCAGAAGTCTTCGCCTGAGCCTTTCATCGTTTGCCTCGGCTCTCTCTATGCTCCTGGCTAGCGCTTTTGATACACTTCGCGTCAAGAGGAACACGCCGCCCGTAAGAGCAACAATGAAAACGATTACCCCTGGGTTGAGAAGGATGTGAGGGAAAAACAAGTTACCCAATGTGATTCCCACCGTTGCCAAGAAAAACGCTACGGCAATTACGAAGATGCAGTTTGCGCCTTCTTGAGTTGTTTTGTACAGATTCTTCTTATCCAATGTCTTTCTCCTTGGATTCGTTTGGGGTTTGGGTTTGGACGCGAGGGTTCTTTCGGTGTCCTTGTCTCTTTCTATATGTCTATGTATGGAGCAAAGCATATAGGAAAAGGCAGGGAGTCTTTCTTCTTTTGGGGGGTGGACGTGAAGCTTCCAAAAAGTTATTCTGAAAGTTATTCTCTCGAGGCGGATGTGAAGCTACTGCTTGCCGATTCGTCTCGGTCCTCTTGGTCCAAGCGAAATGTAGAGATGGACACCTTGTCCCAGATAATTCGTGCTTCCGCCCAGGGGATTTGTCTCAATAATCGTCCCTGGCTTAGATTCATGGTAGAGCAGCGTTCCACTTATATGAAAGTCTTCTTCCAGGATGGAGATGGCCTCATAGAATTCTTTTCCGACAACGTCTGGAACTTGGATTTTCCCAAGAGGGGCGCAGCTTATCTTGCCAGTAGCTAGCAGGAGGACAAGGGCCGCCAGTAGCACGATTGTCAATACAATCAGAACGACTCGCCAAAGGTGCCAATTGATGTCTCTTTCTCTGGTCATACTTTCCTTTCTGACTCATTCAAGAGCGTGCTTTGCTTTGGATCTTGGAGCCGCTTAGATAATGAAGTTTCTTGTGGTGCCGTAGTTGTTGAGAAGGACTTCCTCGGAGGGTTCCGTTTTGGTCTTTTCGCAGAGTTTCATGTAGGTATCCAAGAGGGTCTTGTTGCGATTGCGCGCGTCTCTCGTGAAGTCTACGGATTGGATGGCGAGTGCAATCGAAAAGACTAGGAGGACGAACGAAAATATCGTGATGACGAGATTCGCCCTCAGGTAGAGTTCGGCGTTTGCAGGTTCCATCCATTGGAGCACCGTGGGGATCGCTTGCAGGGCGAAGATGATGCAGATTGCAGCTAGGAGACGTTTGGTTCTTTTTGTAATTTCCTGATACAGTTCTTTGGCGTTTCTCATGTTCACTTCCTTTCTGACTCGGTTACCGAGTCATTTCTTCCAAAGTCCATCAGATCCCAAGAAAGAGACTTGGAACTTCTCATTCGTATATGTGAACCGAAAATATACCTATTTCGTGCGTGTGCGCATGTATAAGATAGGTATTTCGGGTATTTCACTAAAATTCTACAGAGAACTTATCTAAAAAGGTAAGTTTCAACTTACCTGTTGCTTCATATTCTGCTTCCAGAATATCTCATAAAGTCTTGTGGCTTTACGAGGGTTTCAAAACAATTCTGATTTGTAAAGTTATCCCGGAAGGGGGTTTACAAGAGAGGTTGTTTTGAGGTTGTCATTATATAGAAACAACAAAAGTAACTTCTACTTTATAAACATTTCTAAAACAGAATATATACGTGATTTTTATAAAATTACTACTTTTTTATACCTTTAAGAATTCCGATAGATTCAGACATAGAAATAATGGCTACGAGAGAGTAGGCGATTGTAAAAATAATTATTATCCAGTTTGTTGTGGATTTTTCTAAAAACAATAGAGCGATTTCAAGAGAGTAAATTCCAAAGATATAAAGAACAAAATAAAATACAATATGCGAGAACATTTTCCATCCAGTGACTTCGGATTCTTCGATTACATCCTTAAGATAAATAGCAATAGCAAATCCTATTCCGATAAGAATTAGTCCTCCAATAAAGGACGGAATTGCTATTAGCACGTTGCTAAAAAGTTTTGTAAGTACTACTATTCCAAGTTTGTTCAAAGCCAAGCTAATGAAAAGTAGGTAGATGGACCATTTGACTACGATTGTAAATAGATTTACAAAGCTAGGCCGAATACTTTTTTCTATCTCTAGTTTTTTTAATAATTTCTTTAATCCAATAAAAATAATTTTACCAGCTAAAAGTCCGACGATTAAAATAGCAAGAGAAAAAATACTATTAACTAAAATATCACTTATACTCATGCCGCTAAGAGTCATTTCTGCAGCAAATTTGTTGTATATTTCTCCCATATAGTTTAATATTTTCAGACTTTATAAGTGTTATTTAGTAGAATTGAATTCTTTTTTTAGTTCTTCTGAAATTTCTTTATGTTTGTTAGAATCTATGTTTAGTAAGCAATGTTTTTTGTTTTTATCTTTCGGGATTAAATGAAAATGCGCATGAAAGACATATTGGTCGGCATTTTGACCGTTATTTAAGAGTACTTTGCATGCTCCATATCTTTTCATTAAAATTTTTAGACCAACGGAAATAGTTTTCATAAGTTCATGTTGAATTTTATCTGGAACATCTTCCAAGTTGGAATAATGCGCTTTAGGAATGACAAGTAAGTCAACTTCTTTTAGCTTATTTGGAATTCCCAAGAATACAAATGTGTGTTCGTTTTCAAAAATTGGGCTAACAGAAAAATCAGGATAATGTTCATGTGTCTTTCTTTTCCCGGAAATAAAATCACAAAATATACAATCCATATATGAAAAAAACTTAAAAGGTTTTTAATACTTATTATTTAATGAAAAATCTCTATATTAATTATTATCCTTCGAAAAACTTCGGAGATGCATTAAATCCCATTTTAGTAAAATGGCTACTTAAAAGTATGAAAAAAAATTATAATGTGGTAAGATATGACGGAATAGAAATACCGCCAAAGGAAAAGATTCCAAGTGAGCCAATTTATATGGCGGTAGGAAGTATTCTTTCTTGGGCTAACGAAAAAAATATTGTCTGGGGTTCAGGCTTTATCTCTGAAGATTCTGAGTTAAAGGGGAGGCCAAAAAAGATTCTAGCGGTAAGGGGGCCATTGACAAGGCAAAAAGTTTTGGAGCAAGGGGCTGATTGTCCAGAAGTTTATGGAGATCCGGCGCTACTTCTTCCAATGTTTTATTCTCCGAAGGTTAAAAAAAGATACAAGTTGGGGATTATTCCTCACTACATAGATATGGGTGTAAAATTCCTAGAAGAAATAAAGGGGGATGGGGACGTGTTAATAATTAATATAAACTCGCCAATAAAAAAAGTTATAGAAGATATTCTGAGTTGCGAGAAAATAGCATCTAGCTCATTGCATGGCATAATAGTTTCTGATGCATATAAGGTTCCATCTGTCTGGCTAGAATTTTCAGACAAGGTATTGGGGGGAGGATTCAAGTTTAAAGATTATTTTTTGTCAGTAAATAGAAAAAATGAAGCGCCATTAAGAGTTACAGAAAAAACTACACTTAAGGAAATAGAAAAGCAATTTCACCCGTACGAAATAAAAATAGATTTACAAAAGCTACTAGATGCATGCCCTTTTAATAATTTAGAATAATTATAAATCTTCCAAGATATCCAATATTTCCGTGTTAATTTTGTGCTCTTTCTGAAGTTCTTTTATTGTAGTCTTTATTTTCTTAAGACTTTTTTCTTCAGCGTCTCGGATAAATCCCAAGCCATTATTAATTGCCGAAAGCCACATTTTTTTTCTGTCTTCTAATTTTGGAACAGGCATGTTTTGATTTCCAAATAGCCCAGACTCACCTTCAACTACAAAATTTTTATAAACTTTTTTAATCCAGTTCATAGCGCCCCTCTTATTACGAGGATAAACTAAGCAAAAGAAAGACAATATCTGCTGATAAATATATTCGTCAACATTAACTCTCGCGCCAGTTTTTGATAAAGGCTTGTCGCACTCATTCATGGATTTTTTAAGGGAAATAGATCCGCCAATCTTTCTAAACCAATCTTCTCCAGAGAATTCTTTTCCGCAACTAAATCCAAACATGCCATGCACACCTTGAAATTTAATGTCACATGTAAAATAGATGCTATATCCATTTTCGATTAACTTGCCTCCAAATTCTCGATCTTCTCCTCGAATAATTGTTTCTGGAAATCCCCCAACTTCTTCAAATGCTTGCTTTAAACAAAGTCCATAGGCATTTGCATGGTGTATGCAAATCGGTTGCAGTATATTTAACTCGTTATCAATAAATTTTTCATTTTTATTTTCGCTTTCAAGAAGCTCCTGAATAAAAGCATCTTTATTGGCAGTGAATGTCCCATGTAGAAAACTTAAAGACCCAATTTCTTTTTTGGGTATAATTCTTGCGGGAAAACTTTGTCTGAAGTAAACAGGGAGTCCAACCATCCCAATTTTTCCATCGTTTTTTTCAAGTAATTTAGCTGTGTGGTAAGCTCCAAATACTGCATAGGGGGGCATGATAAGATCATCATCTGTATAAAAAAGATATTTGGAGTTTGCAGCTTTTGATCCAATATTTCTAGAGCCACCATTTCCAAAATTTTTGTCATTCTTAATATAAACAAGTTTAATATTTTTTTCGCGCGCAAGTCCTTCAAATGATTTTACTAATTTAGGAGTATGGTCATCACTATTATCATCTACAATAATGATTTCATTTATTGATGGCTTTTGAAAAAGACAAGACTCTATGGCCCACAACAACGGGTTAAGCTCACGTTTCAGGCTATCTGGTTTATACGGGCATCTGTTATAAGTGGGAATAATAATAGAAACATCAAGCTTGTCATATGGCAGCTTAAAATTATCTAAATAGTTAATATTGTAGTAGGGTTTTTTCATTTCCTCCGCTAGGAGATTCTCAGAATCAGGCTCTTTTTCCTTCTTTTTACTCATATAAAACTAACCATATTTTTCTTTAAAAGCCTATCCTTTGGACCAAAATCAAACCAAAACTTTTATAAATTGAAAATAACCTCTTCAATTACGATAAATGGCTTTGGCCAGTCTAACGCTGAAAAGTGTGTCGTAAAATAAAATGAATACAGTATATGAATTAAATTCACAAGAGTATAATTTGAAATTAGCAGAAGCTCTGAAGGGCGTTGATGAGTTTGTTGCTCCAGAGTGGATTTCGTTTTCTAAGTCGGGTGCTTCAAAAGCTCGTCCCATTGAGGATAAAGATTTTTGGCATAAAAGATCTGCAAGTATTTTGAGACAAATTTATAAGAAAAAAATTGTTGGAGTTTCTAGACTTAGAACAAAGTATGGAAGTAAAAAAAATAGAGGGTATAAGCCTGAAGAATTTAGAAGAGCTGGAGGAAAAATAATTAGAACAATTTTACAGCAAGCCGATAAGGCCGGGTTTACCGAAATTGCAACTGACGTTAAGGGTGTTCGTGCGAAAAAACCTGGAAGGCAATTAACAAGTAAAGGTAAAGAATTTTTGGAGGCGATTAAATAAATGGGATTTAAAAATAAAGTTAAAAAAGAAAAGCTTGCAAAGAAGGGAAGGCAAACTAAGTGGGCTCCGGTTTGGGCAGTTTTAAGAAAGTATGGTGTGGGAAAAAGAATTCATCCAAGCGTAATGACCGCAGGGAGAAGACATTGGAGAAGAACTAAGTTACATATTAAACCTAGAAAAATAAGGAAATCTCATTTCGGATAAATAAAATGGCGACTAAAAAAAATGTTAAAACAGAGAAAGTTGAAAGAGAATACACAATACCACTTAGAGAAAAATGTAGATCTGTTGCTATTTATAAAAAAACTCCGAAGGCGATTAAAACAGTTAAAGAGTTTTTAGCTAGACATATGAAGGTCGAAAATAGAGATTTGAAAAAAGTTAAATTAGACAAGTTTGTGAATGAGGCTATTTGGGCTCGTGGTATAAAAAAACCGCTTCATAAAATTAAAGTAAAGGCTGTAAAAGAAAATGGAATTGTTACAGTTGAACTTTTTGAACTTAGCAAGAAGTTTAAGGATAAGAAAATTAGAGAAGAAAAGATGTCGGCACTTGGGGATTCTAATGTTAAGAAGAAAGCGGATAAGGCTAGCTCCGCTAGTACTCCCACGAACGCTGATGCTCCTTCAGAGAATCTGAAGAGTGGGAGCAAAAAAAAGGCAGAAGACAAAGATAAGGATGGAGTAGAAGATTCTGTTGAGGAAAAAGAGAAAGAGAAAGCAGTTGAAGAAGTTAACCAAGAAAAAGTAAAAAAAGAATCCAAAGAAATAAAAAGTATAAAGTCCTCAGAAAATAAGATAGCTGCTCAAAAATCTGATAAAGTGGCTAGACTAGGGAAAAAAGCATGAGAGTAATCCAAAAGAATACGGCAATTAACAATAATGTAAACAAGGAGGTAAAAAAATGAAAGGAAAAATAAAATATTTTAATGAATCAAAGGGATTTGGCTTTATAATAGCTGAAGATGGAAAGGAAGTTTTCGTTCACCAGTCGGCTCTAGGAGATGGTGTAACTTTGAATGAAAATGATCAAGTTACTTTTGATGTAGAAGAGGGAGAGAGAGGCCCAAAAGCATCGAATGTGAAGAAGGAGTAATTTCAATTATTAAATTACTATTATTCAAAATTTATGAGAGCTCTTATTTTTATTACGTTAATTCTCATAAGTTGTATTTTTTTAGAAATTTTTTTTAGGTTATCTATATGGATTTTAGGTTAGAATTTATTTCAGTCTAACAATTTCTAAGTTTCTTGGTACGGTTGTTTCAATTCTGTTTTTCTTGTATATTGATGAGGCAAAATCGAGTGATTTGCTGGATTCGCCGTGGTTTACAATTATTTTTTTTGGCTTAGGGCTCATATTATTTATATAAGCTAAAAGTTCATTACGACCGGAGTGGGGAGAAAGTCCATTTATTAACTTTACTCCCATTTTTACATCAATTCTTTTATTCGAGCCTTCTTCTTCTATCATTACGGAGGTTGCTCCTTCTTGAAGTTGACGTCCCAGGGATCCTGGTCCTTGGTAACAACTAAGAATCATAAGATTGTTTTCGCTGTCAGCAAAGTTTTTGAAATATTCTACTGATGCGCCTCCTTGAAGCATTCCTGAAGTTGCTATCACAATGCAGGGTCCGCCTTCGATAACTCCTTTTCTTTCAAGGTTTGATCCGATTCTTGAAAAAATTTCTGAAATAAATGGGTTTTTATCTTGGAAAATTAGTGAGCGTACCTTGCTGCTTAGAAAATCGGGGTAAGCTGTATGAATGGCGTTAATGTCCCAGATCATACCGTCGATATACATAGGAACATTTGGTAATTCTCCAGTTCTCATGGCTTCTTCTACTCTTAGAAGAGTTTCTTGTGCGTGACCTAGCCCCAATTCTGGAAGTAAAACCTTTCCGCCTTTTTCTATAGTTTCTTTAACTAACTTTAGAAATTTATCTTCGGTTTCTTTTCTGGAGGGAAGTATATCATTTTTTGAACCATATGTTGATTCAACTTGAAGTGTTTCGATTCTTGGGAATCTATTTGTTGCTGGGTCGAGTAATCTGGTTTTTCCGTATTTAGTGTCTCCGCTGTATACGAAATTATGAAGACCATTTCCTATGTTCATGTGAATTTGTGAAGATCCGAGCACGTGTCCAGCGTTATATAAAGTGATTCTTATGTCGGAAGTGATGTCGGTCACTTCGCCGTAGTTTAGGCATATAGAGTGTTTTACCATTTCAGATACGTCCGTTGATGAAAAGAGTGGTGCAGCGGCTTGCTTGTATGCGACTCCGATAAAATCTAATGCTAGAAGAGCTGAAATGTCTCTTGTTGGAGCTGTCATATATACGGGTCCTTTGTATCCCATTTTGTATAAATATGGAAGTAGTCCGCTATGGTCTAAGTGCGCGTGGCTTATAATTACTGCATCTAATTCTGAAATATTAAATTCTGGAATGCTCAAGTATGGGAATTTTTCTGATCCGCTTGAGGCGACATCAATTCCGCAATCGAGTAAAACTTTAGAAGCCGGTGTTTGTAAAAGTAGGCAACTTCTACCAACTTGTCTGCCTCCTCCTAAAAATCCAAGTCTTACCCAAACATCTTGTTTTTCTAAATTCCATTCTTTGTAAATTTTTTTCCCGATATCGTGCAAAAATTTTCTTCGGTAATTGTTGTTCGCATATAAGACACTTCGAATTTTATCTGTTATTTTACTTTTTATTGCAGAGCTTCTTTGGATTTGTGGAGTCCATAAAGTAGCTCTTCTTATTTCTTCTAGAATTGATCCTCCTTTTCCGATAACCATTCCGGGTTTTTTGGCCTCGATAACGACAATACTTCGATGTAGATCAAATATAATTTCTGTAATTTCAGCTTCTTCTGGAACTATTTTTTTTATTTCTTTTTCGACTTCCTCTTTGTCCATTAAGATTTTTTGATCAGCTCTTAGTTCAATTCGTTTTTTTATGTCTGCGACTATTTCTTTTATTTTAGATTCTCCCTCTTTGAAAAATTTTTCGTTATCTGTATAAATAACTATATTTGCTCCTTCAAAGTTGGCATCTGTTATACTAGCGTGTAGTCGGTCTTTTATGGTTGTTAAAATGTTCATTTTAAAATTATCTTGCCTTGTATTCTGATTGAATTATATCCTCCACCACTTTTTTGAATCCATCTTTTGTTATGGTATAAATATCTATTCCGTTTCCTGATGCGGAATCTCTGCTCGTAGATGACTTTAATGCTTCTCTTGCTAATTCAACGCCTTCTTCGACGCTAAGACCTTTTTTATATTGTCTTTCTAGTAATCCTAAAACAAAAGGCATTCCTGATCCGAAGTTGGCGTCGTAATCTTCTACTTTCATAATGTGTCCTGCGGGATCACTTGTGTATAATTCTGTAGTTCCATCTTCGTTAAATCCGCCTAGTAAGAATGCTGCTTGACCAGATGTTTGAATGTTTGAAAGTAAGCTCGCGGCTTGTTTGACAGTTGGCTTGGTTTTGGACCTTAATTCTTTAAGTTTCAGCTCGGCGGCCATGAATTTCGGAACTTTCTGTATTGTTGCTGCGACTCCGCATCCGGCCATCATGATATTATCATTTATTGGAAAGACCTTTTTTTCATTTTTCCCCATAATATAATTAGATACAGTTGCCCTATTGTCAGCTGCCATTATAACTCCGTTTTTACATATTATACCTAGAATTGTTGTTCCTGTCTTTATCACAGAGTTATTTGAATTGTTTTCCATTTTGATAGCCTATTTGAATTAAAATCGCTAGAACTTATGTTGTTTAGATATGATTTTGATTTATAAAAGTTTTGGTTGCGTGTTTTTTGTAAAGTAAAATATGATATAATAAATAAAAAGTGTAGAGAAAGGGTAAATCCGAAGACAAACCCAAATAACATCCGAAGATATTATCTCTCTACAAATATACTAGATATAAGTATTATTTAAATGCTTTGATTTCGATTTTTACATACCCCACTCGGGTTTTTCTTTTCTTTTTATTTCTGCAACTTCTTGCAAGATTTTTATTTCACTTTGGGTAAGCAAATCCTTGTTCTTTTTAAATCCCCTAAATTGTGATTCTCCCATATCAGAATATAGATGTTTTTTATTTTTAAGTCGACGTTCAAAATTAATTCCGGGAATTGAAGTTGCAACTTCCATTCCTTCGGTAGCTTCACTAACGGATTTTTGTTCGGATTGGATATTTTTTATTTTACCAACTTTTTCTCCGTCTTCGTCGATTAGATTTAATCCAGTAATCATCTTGCCACCGTTGATTTTAATTCCGAAAATGGCAGGACTGGTATTTCTGAATACATGTTGATGTAAGATTTCTAATTTAACAATTGTTGCCATGCCCATCATTCTTTTCTTTTCAATTTCTATCTGCTTCTTCTTTCGCCACAGCACTAGGTCATCAATTAATTTGTATACTACAGCGTTACTGATAGTTTTTATTTTTCCTTTCATTTCTTTTGCTTCTTCGTCTAAGTCTACGTTAAACCCTATGATAACAGAATTAATTTCATCGATGTCGAGATTTGCTTTGGCGCTTGCAAGATCGTTTTTGTTAATTTTGCCAATTCCAGCTTTAACTACGGGAATGTGTTGCTCTTTAAGTAAAACTAAAAGTGCTTCAAGGCTTCCAAGCGAATCGGCTTTTGCGATTATACCTTGTTTGTCTGTTTTTATGGATTCTCCGATTTCTTTATTGAATCTTTCTTTTATGTCTTTTAAATTTCCTTTTAATATCTCAAATGGCATACCGGGGAGGATGTCATCTTTTTCAACTAATTGCATTCTTAGTCCGGTGGAGGCGGTTGCAGAGTTTGTGGATTTGAATTTTGAGCAAAGTGGTTGAATTTCTTCTAGAATCCTGATTTTAGTTACTATCGGGTCTCCTCCAATGTTTGCTATGACAATTTCATCTTTATTTGTTAGTGTCCCGTCATATAAAATAGATTCAGCGAGGTTGAGAGAGTTTTCTTTTTTAACTTCTAAGATAACTCCTTTGGCATCTTTTCCTAGGTTGAGTCCATTTTTTAGGTATTTTTCACTAAGTCCGCAAAGCATCATAATAAGTTCTTCTATGCCTTCGTTCGTTTTTGCGCTGCATGGGACCATCGCGATTTTTTTTGAAAAGTCTTCTACGTCATAGTATAAATCTGTGTCAAATCCATGAGAGTACAGTGCTCCAGAGAGTGTCATGTATCTTTCTTCGAATACCTGTTTAACTTGTGATTGCTGTGATTCTATAGATTCTTTTATTCCTATTCCTGGGAATTTTCTCCATCCAGAAATGTTGTCTATTTTGTTTAATGCTATGATGAACGGAGTTTTGTTTTGTTTTAATATTGTTATAACTTCGGCTGTTTGTGGCTTTATTCCTTCGTTGATATCGATAACTAGAACGGCTAAGTCGGCTAGGGCTCCTCCGCGTTTTCTTAGGTTTGTAAATGCGGCATGGCCGGGGGTGTCGATTAATAGAAATCCAGGAATACTTAAGCCGATGCATTTTTTTTCAATTAGTGGGCAGGCTTTTTTTAGTTGTTCGATTGGGTAAAGTGTGAAAGATATTTTTTGTGTAATTCCTCCGGCTTCTGCTTCTTGAACGCAGCTACTTCTAAGTTTGTCAAGTATTGAAGTTTTTCCATGATCTACATGTCCGCAGACGGTAACGATTGGTTGGCGAATGGTTTTTTTATTTGGCATAAAAAAAAGACAAAAATCATATATAAAAAACTTGGTATTATGTTATATGAATATACTTTCATGTAAGTTGTTAAGAAAAAAGTCCAGGATTGAACTTGGGACTTTTCTCTTGTGGGGGTGGGCGAGGATTGAGGGAATGTCCTATGTTACAATCCTACTATCATCACAAGGATGATGTAGCCTGCGAATATTGCGACAACGAGAATTGTCCAGTAACGTGCTTTGGAGTTCATTGGAGCTTCCTTTTGGTTGGGGGCGTTTGGTTTATGGGTGGGTGATGGGGGCGGCTTGCTCGATTTGGGTGGGGGGTTGCGTCTTGTAATATTCGAAGACACATCCCACAATCCCTAGCGAAACGGCGGCGGCGATCAGTAAAAGGAGCACCATAAGGAGGGGGCCCAGATGGCTATATAGGTCCTGGTTTTTGGGTTGTTTGACATTTTGCGCTTCCTTTCGTTGTGGGGCCGGTTGGGCTTAGAGGGTGGTGGGGGCGGCTGTGGTGGTTTGCTCGATTTGGGTGGGGGGTTGCGTGTTGGCGTTTCGTCTGATTACACATCCTCCAATCCAGAGTGAGGCGATGACGATGAATGTGAGACACATAGCAATGTCCACCAAAGAGAAGGTGTGACTTTCGACTTCCGGCTTACTTAACATCTTTTCTCTCCTTTCGTTGTAGGGCCTGGTTGGTTACGGGATGTGCTTCAAAATGCTATCTCGATGATACATGCAATAATCTTGAACGAGACGGCTATGATGGCCAGGAGGATGGCGGATAGCCAAATGGCTTGGTCGATTTTGGATATTGAGTCTCCATTTGCCATTTTCCTTTCCCTTTCTTGTTTGGGATCTGTTTGTCTATGGGTGGGTGATGGGGGTGGTTTGCTCGACTGGTGTGGGGGATTGCGCCTTGGTGCTCTGTCCGGGATACATGAACGTATAAACCCCAAGCAAAACGACGACGGCCACCACCACAGAAAACCAACAAAGCCTATAGCTTATCTTGGGTTCTTCGTCTTTGAGCATCTTTCTCTTTCTTCCATTGTTGGGGCCGGTTCGGTTACGGTTTACGGTTGAATAGGTTCCTCCTTGGTTTCGAGCCAGTCGGCGATTCTTAGAAGCTCTGTCTTTTTCTTGTAGTTCCGGATCACTTGCGCTAGGCTCAGGGCTGAGCGTCTTGGCGTTAGTCCGTATTCATCTTCGATTGTAGCGTCGGCGCCGTGGAGCACCAAAAACTGCGCTTTCTCGAGGTTTCCTTCTTCGCAGGCGGCATGCAACATTGTTCCGCCGGAAAAGTGTTCTTGGATGTTGATCCGTTTGTCGAACAGAGTTGCGGGGTCGGTGCCTTCGAGACAGTGTTGCACAAAGATGTGCACGAAGTAACTTCCCGTTATTCGCATCAGACGGATATCGTCTTCTGTCGGGGTCGCGCTATCTTTGTAGGTGTCTGGGAAGAGGAGTTGTTTCGCGAATTCATTGAGAGTTCTGTACTCTTCCGTGGTGAGGGAGGGGGTGGTGACTTGCTCGAGGGGTTTTCCCGTTTCGTCGTGATGCATGGGGTCATAGAATGCGACTCCAAACAATACGATGAAGAAACCAAGGGGGAGAAGTACCGGACGGATTTCGTTGATTATACTTTTTATTGAGCTACCCATATTCTTTTTCCTTCCTTTCTTTGTTTCGGGATTGAATCGGAGCTTGTTGGTTGGTCTATTCCTCGGCGTCGGCTTTTTCTTCTTCGGTTTCGAGCCAGTCGATGATTGCCTGAAACTTGGCCTCCATTTCGGGGTCTTTGGTTGGGAGGATTTGGACTTGGGTCTCTTCCAGCGGAGTCATGCCGTGCATATTCTCGATTGTGATGTCGGCGCCGTTTCGGACCAGGAACTCGGCATATTTGATGTCGCCCTGCAGACATGCAAGATTTAGGATTGTGCGGAGAGTTCGGTATTCTTGGGCGTTGATTCCTTGCTCGAATAGATTCCTTTTTGGGCTTGAGTCGGAGAGGACGTACTCCATGAGGATGTTGCGAAAGGCTCCTTCCGTTCTCTCTATCATGCGGAAATCTTCTGCGGTTATGGCGCCACAGAGGTTGGGAAACAAGGTTTCTCTTGCAATGTTGCTGAGGTCTTCCGTGGTGATAGTGATGGCTGGGGCGTTGGGGGTGAATGTGGTGGTTTGCTCGAGGGGGGTGGCTTGTTCGTCAGTGTTTGTGTTGTTCCATGCTTCTTCGGTGAGACCAAGAGCAAAAATGGTAACTAAAAGTAAGGCCAGGAGGACATAACCGATTCGGTCACCCATACGATTCTTCTTAATTAGCGTTTGCATCTTCTTCTTCCTTTCCCGACTCATTCAAGAGTCATTTTAATTTCAAAATTCTGCTAAGTCCTAAGAAACAGACTTGGAACCTCTCTTTCGTGTTGTCTACTTCTCGGCCCGGTTCGTAGACAACTCCTCCTTTGTCCCGAGCGAGATGAACACCTTGATGCATTTTCCAGGGCGTGCCATGTTTCCACTGCAGGGATTCATGCTGACAATTGTTCCGGGAGGGTAGTCGCCGTAGGCAAATTCTACTGACACGTTGAATCCTTCTTTCCCTAGGGAGAGGAGAGCTTCATCGAGCGATTTCTCGGAAACGCATGGGACTTCGATTTTCTCGGGGAGGCTCATGTCTATGCGGCCAGTGGCTTGCAGAGTGGCAATGGT
>Ga0075122_10001530_pt1 | contig 16410 bp, 12 predicted proteins | sample AntAceMetag02UKB_FD_69790 | JGI IMG/M metagenome (GOLD analysis project Ga0075122, IMG submission 69790) | Saline lake microbial communities from Ace Lake, Antarctica - Antarctic Ace Lake Metagenome 02UKB | ecosystem: Environmental > Aquatic > Non-marine Saline and Alkaline > Saline | place... | reverse complement strand
ATCAATCACGCAATTACCATCTACGACAGAAACGGAAACCCTGCCCTGGAATTGGATAACGGGTGTAACTATTTCGGGCCTGGTTCGGATGCAATGTATCAAAGGGACATAACTACCGGAGAAATCAGAGAATCCAGATTAGAAGACGTGTCTTATAACGTAAAACTTGCCGACGCCCTGGGTTTTGACTTTGTCATGTCGATGGCATTACCCCGGAAACTGGATAAGGATATTCTGTATCCAACTATTTTTGCAGAAATGGCCAGAAACACAACTCGGCCCATTATCACAACTTGTGTAACCCTGGAGGACGTCAAACATATTCATCAAATTTCTCAAATCATTATCGGGGAGAATGTTTCCTCGAAGCCTTTTTATATTGCCTATCTGGAACCCTTATCTCCTTTAATATTCGATAAGGTCGGGGTCGATAAACTTCTATACTGTTCTGAACACGAAATTCCCTTTGTCATAGCTGCCGGGGCCAACAGCGGGATTTTGGCCCCGGTTACGCCAGAAGGCGGCGTCGTGCAGGGCGGTGCAGAATCATTGGCCGGTTTGGTGATCGCATTCCTGAAAAACCCCGGGGTCAAGTTTATTTATGGGTCCAATACTTCCAGTGCAGATATGCGCACCGGTTTTGTCTGCTATGGTGCCGGGGAATGGTTCAGGACAGTTGCCATGTACGCTGACATGGGTAAATATTACAATCTACCTTCCTGGGGAACAGCCGGATGTACTGATGCCATGGAGATTGACGGTCAAGCGGCATGGGAGGCATATCGGGGGATAATGATGGCCATTCAATCGCAAAGCTCCCTGGTGCACGACATGGGTTATATGTGTTTCGGGGAATTGTACGACCCAAAAATGTTAGTTCTGGTTATGGAGATGCTCGAGGAAGCGAGGCATCTTCTGGAACCCGCCGATTTGACGGAAAAAGCACTGTCAGTCAGGGTTATTCATGAAGTTGCCACAACCACATCTTTTTTCCTGTCACATCCGGATACCGCAAAAAACCATAAAAAAAGAATCTGGAATTCAAAACTGATAAATAGGAGCAAAATCGGGCAAGATTATGAACCACAAACAAACCGGTTAAAAAATCGTGTTGAAGAGATAATTTCTGATCACAACTTTGACCCTTTAGATTTATCTAAAGATAAAGAAATCACCCAATATCTTGATTCAATATCTTCCCTTTGATTTACAGTAAGGTTAAAAAACTATTATCCATAGAAACCCATGAATAACTCATCTTTACGAGAGTTTTAGAAGCATTTTCTTGCCTGGACCTTCGAGACACCTCCCTTTAGCAGGATTACAGCATTCCATGAGGATGTTGAAGTCACTTTAGTATTCCGCAGATTATTTCTCCAGAATGGGCTAGTCACCAATCCTCCTCCACAGAAACCATTATAAATAAGAAATACGGTCAATTTAATATTTGGATGCAGAACATATTATTAATCAGTGTGTTCAGCGATTATACGTTGGAACCTTTGTGTCAATAATCATTGAAGTTAAGATATGATATTGTTTTGGGGAGGTATAGGTTGAAATTAATTTTAAAAAATTCGGATTTCATATTCGTTGACTCATCCATAAAAAATGCTAAAATTGTGAATCGACCAAAACTATTGTGGAAACCGTTAAGGAAGATTACCACACGTGAGGATTAGTACAGGGTCGCATTCTCGAGGCCATTAATTTTGGCTCTCATTAAACGATGTAGGAGTGAAAGCTTATGGATAAAAGCATGAGTGTTGAAGATAACGAAATGTTAGAAAAGTGGCTTGATTCAGAAGAACCGATAGACAGAGGTAATGCAGCCAAGGCTCTAAAAGAGGCCAAACATATCTTGGATGGATTTGGAGTGTCTTTCTTCCTTCGACAGGGAACCTGTCTGGGAGCGATTAGAGATAACGATCTACTGCCATGGGATGACGATGTCGACATTGGTTCGATCATTGGATTTCACGGTCTAACCGAGAAGTCACTGTGACCTGTCCGGCAGATTCATTTACTATCCTGGATTGAAAGCCATGGCCCACGCCAAGCAGCACGGTTCCGCAGTCTCCCCGTGGGGTAAAGTAAAATCACCGCTAAACCACGTTTTTAATGGATTTACAGAGATTTATGGGCTGTTTTCAGGTCCATCTGTCCCTGTCCAGCGATAAAGGGACCATCCAATAAATTGATAATACTTGATTATTAAGCCATCATTCCATTGCATGCTAAAGCGGTTCTATGAGGAGTTAACCATTCCAGGATAGTTTCTGGTTTCACGATGCACGCAATTTCCCGAAGTACTATTACTTTCAGAATCCATCTACTTCCTGCTATACTTTTTGTCTTTCCTCATTTCACAATATGCCGTATGACTAAAACTGGCAGCTATGATAATGAGAACTATCGATTGAACAAGGGCATTTTATCAACAACTAACGAACTTCACTCATGGGAAAAAAAGTTTTTGATCCAAATCGGGAAGAACTCAAAAAGTTTATAGATGAGTTCCTAATCAAAGCTGGTAACAATGTTAAAAAATTGCCATCCAAACAAAAACCTTATGAAACTGACCCAAGCCCTTCCAAGGAGCTGTCGAATGAAGATACGAAATCGATATCGGAGAGTTTTCACTCAATCCATATTGGTAGTTCAAAAATTATTTAGGTGGAGGTGAACTTGATCGAACCTTAACCTTGCAAACCCAACAATGACGGGGGAGGTTTTCCAGAGTGTACCCAAGAGTGTCACCAAATTTGAATTTGGAAATGGCGAGCGGGACAAAACTGTGGAATTTTAAACCCCGGTTGTTATCTTATTGAATAATTAGGATATTTACTGGTGGATTTCACCTCCACCATAACCCTACTTTTTACCAAAAAAGTCCTCATTAGAAATCGGCTCAAAAGAAGGTTTGGAAAGGGATTGGGGGAAATGCGGGGATTTAACTATATTCTAAAAACAGGGATATTTTAAGGGCTCTTTACCCTATTAGCAAGGGGATACAGCCCTATTTAGCAAGTTGTCAAAACTGGTCGGAGTGAGAGGAACCGCCACCATGAGGGAATTAATACCTTTAATTTCATATATTTATACATGTCTAAAAAAGCTTGTTTCTTTTTTGAAGCAAAAAAGTGTGATTCGGAGTGTTGTTAATTAAGTTGTTGTATTCACTTCCTTATTATCTCATAAATTTTGATTGAAGGCAAGAGATTTCCAGAAGAAAATTTTGGTGGAATTTAGGTTCGATTCCCGAATTTGATTTTTTTTTGCGAAGGATGGGTTCTGTCCATAAAATCCGAATGCCTATCTGGGTTGATTTTCTTTGGAGAGAAAAGCATACGTCTAGCTTTGAAAGAATATACTATCCACTATCACCACGAACGAAATCATCAGGGCAAAGAAAACTGTTTGCTATTTCCAATTGCCGATTGTGATCCTGTGAATCGAAAGGATGAAGTTGAATGCCGGTCTCTCGCCTGGGAGGTGTGCTGAAATACTACCATCGGGAGGCAGCTTGATGGTAACGGACGGGTAAATCGCATAAAATCCACTGTAGATCCATTATTTTCAGTTCCTAACAGCGAATTTACTTTTTTTACCCCCACAGCAATCTCAAGACATCCTTTATTATAAACTCTGATTCGGTCCGCTGAAACAAAAACCGCGGAACATTAAAGTGATCCGCTGCTTGCCACTTTGAGTTGATACAAGTTGAAAATTTATATGAGAAGACACAAAAAGAATTGATATCTTCCCCGAATTAATATAGGAATAGTTAGAAGTTAAATCATTAGTTTCATTCACTTCTTTAGAGGGCAACTCATGATAAAAGTCAGCGTCCTTTACCCGTTTTCCGAGGGGAAAAGATTTGATCACGATTACTACAAATCCAACCACATTCCCCTGATAAGAAAGCGACTCGGCCAGACATTACGAAATGCAACCATTGATAAAGGGTTATCAGGTGTCGCACCTGGATCCGAAGCCCCTTATGTCTGTATTGGCCATCTTCTGTTTGACTCCCTGGAGGAATATCAAACCTCTTTTGCCCCCCATGCGGAGGAAATCAGAGCGGACATCCCCAAATACACAGATATTCAGCCGACCATTCAAATCAGTGAAATCGTTGAGTGATAATTAATTGAGAAACACTCACCACAGAGACACTGAGCACACAGAGTTGATTAAGTGGCACGGAGTCTCGGTCACGAAGCAAGTTGCGGATGGAATGCATTCAAAGACACCACATTTGAAATCAACATGGCAACCATACTACTTTATACGACAGTCGTTTTTATTTGGGGGTCGACCTGGATAGCTGTTCGTTATCAGGTGGGGCTGGTACCCCCGGAGGCGTCAGTTGCTTATCGAATCGGTTTAGCGGCTATCTTCGTGTTTGTTTGGACGATTCTCAGGCGGCTCCCCCTCAGATTCAGTTTGAGAGATCACCGAAACATGGCCTTGCAGGGGGCACTGATATTTTCCACCAATTTCTTTCTGTTTTACCATGCAGCTGCATACCTGACGACCGGTCTGATTGCGGTTATTTTTTCAACCGCCTCAATCATGACAATGGTTGTAAGTGCTGGGATTTTAAGACACTGGCCGGCCGGGAAAGTATTGGTGGGCGGTTTATTGGGTGTGGCCGGTATCGGTTTGATATTCAAAAACGAACTGTTTCAATTTTCCGAGCATTCGGGAGCGCTGCTGGGATTATTGCTGAGCCTCGGGGGAACCTTGTCGTTTTCTTTAGGCAGTATTGTGTCAGCGCGGAATCGCAAGGCAGGCTTACCGGTCAGCGGAAATACTTCCTGGGCGATGTTTTACGGGACATTGTTGCTGACAATTTTTCTATTCTCAGCCGATCATCGTTTCAGTTTTGATTATCGCGCCCCTTATGTTTTATCGTTAATGTACCTAGCGATCGTCGGTTCCATCATCGCCTTTGCCGCCTATTTTGCCTTGCTCGGCAGGATAGAAGCTGAGCGGGCGGCTTATGCAACAGTGCTCTTTCCCATTGCTGCCTTAGCACTTTCGACCTTATTTGAGGACTATTCCTGGACGCTATCCGCCTTTTTTGGTGTGCTTATCATTCTGGCAGGTAATGTACTAGTCCTCAGGAAGCGCTAGGCAACGTAAGATCCAGGACTAACCGGTTTTTATTCAGAACCGGATGTTAATTCGGTTCCTGTCATCTTTTCGACCCATCTCACCATCTCACTGATACTGCTGTCTTTTTCCCCGATCAGATCAGCCGCCTCCCAGAGATGTTGACCTAGAGACGATAAAGGCAGCGGAATGTTTTTCTCTTCAGCCAGTTTCATGGCGATGCCGATATCCTTGACCATCAGTCCAAGTTTAAAGGTGTCATCAAATTTTCGGTTGGTGATCCGTTGCTTGATCTTGTAGGGTCAAAAAACTATTTCCTTTGTGAAGCCAGGAACAAAGAGGCTTTGCGGTGAATTATAAGGCAAAATCTCACCTGTACTTCTCAAGTAACTAAATTGTAGCGGTATTTGACGATTATATTAAATCGGATAAACATAAAGTCCAATCGACTACCGACCCGGCCCGCAAACCCCCGTAAACATTGAAAAGGTACCACCTCCACCATCTTTCCCCCATTTCAAGCATTCCAGCCGAAACACCTGCTCCACAGCCCTTTAAAATCAACTATCCTGTGATTCTACTTGATTTTTACTCAAAATATCCGACTTCCCGTTAATTCACTTTGTTTCATTCTATTACGCAACAGTTGGTCCGATTTAGGACAAATTTGGCTACAAGGTAGGACAAGAATTTTCCAAAGTTGTCTCTTGAGGAATTTCGCCAGCCAGATCCATTTGAACTGAAATTTCAACTTGTCGTCACTTTAAAAGCCAGTTTATTGGGGGTCAGATCTCCTCTTTTTCCACTATTTCACCCCGTATTCCTTCCATATTAGTCACGGCAATAGCGGTAACTAGTTAGTCTTATTGCTATTCCTTTGTTTGACGTAATCCTTTTCAGAAAGTATGGTTGTCCCGTTTGCAAGCAGAAGTTAAAGGGTTGAATTTCCACCAGCTTTGAGGTGTTCCTGTTGGAATATATCGTAGAATTTTAGTGGTCCCATTATTGCGTAACAGGGACATCTTGTCCCTCTTTTGTCTCGAAGTATCTGAGTATAAATCATGGTTGTTGAAATATCTTTATGTTCCAACAACTCTTATTGATACACTTGATTCTGAAATACATTCTGCATAAAAAATAGCGCGATAAACGATATAATCGCCGCGATTACTGGAGTTGAAACCCAACCAATACTAATCTTGCCAAGAATGCTGAAATTAACATTTTTAGCCCCCTTCGCAACCCCAATTCCCAAAATCGCTCCAACTACGGCTTGTGAACTTGAGACAGGAACAAGTGGAATCGGTGGAATTCCTACAGAAACGAACCAATTATACAACCCTCTGGACGCGAATAAAAATAACACCAATGAACTGGATGTAATGACAATTAACGCGTTGATAGGTGTCAGCTCGAAAATGCTGGATCCCACAGTCAACATCACTCGTTTGGAATATGTATAAACGCCGATCGCGATCGCGATGCCACCAATCAAAAAGAGTTGCTGAGTACTGGAGAAATCAAGGCCCGCTATATTCAGGTCCGTAAAAGGGGAGGAGGGTATAAACACCCCCATCACATTTCCAATGTTGTTGGCGCCTAAACTATAGGATCCAAACGCTCCCATGATAACCAATCCGAATCTGGTATAGTAATCTAATGTAAGCAAGTGGGTTTTGGTTTTTTTTAGGGTTGATCGAGTGATGAGATAGAGTAAAAACGCGAATACCATCGCCAATACCGGACAGAGAAACCATGTCCCGGCAATTTGGGTCAAAACGCTATAGTCAGTTGGGGTATTGGAAAAGAAATTCCAGCCAATAATTGCCCCAACGATCGCTTGGGAGGTCGAAACCGGCAGACTCGCTTTAGTCATTAGTAAAACAGTCACCGCCGCGGAAAAAGCGACAGTAAACGCTCCCGCCAACATATTAATGGAACCAAGTTTCCCCAGCGTATGCGCGGCACCCGCTCCACTGACAACCGCTCCCAGTATTACAAATAAACCACATATCGTCGCGGCCGTTCCGAATTTTATCATGCGTGATCCGACAGCGGTGCCAAATACGTTGGCGGCGTCATTCGCTCCTAGAGACCAACCTAAAAACAAACCGCTTGATAAAAAGAATAAAATGATCATTGTATTCATAGCGATTGATTAGATTTTACGTTTGATAACAAAAACGGACAGGCGATCACAAATATTTTCGGCGACATCACTAAGGTTTGCCATTTTTTCGGCGAAGTAACGTACATGAACTTGTCGACTGAATTTGTCAATTTCATCTGTTTTGAATACGGCGCGCTTGATCCGCTCCTCAATCATATCGATCTCGGTTTCATAGAAAAAAACTTTATTGATATGATCATTTACAGCGCAATTATTGGTGAAATACGCGTTACATGCCTCAACTAAAGACTCAATCGCGTTTTTTGTATGTTCCGCCATCAATAAAAATTCCCTTTTCAACGATTCAGGAATGATAGGATTCTCGATCGAAAAATTTTTAGAAACTTTATGCGTCATATCGACGACATCATCCAGAGTTTCTAATAAGGCCAGAACATCTCCGCGCGATTCCGGAATCAGTAAATAGGAATATAGTTTATGTTTTATGTCTCGCCGCAACTTATCAGCTTCTATTTCGACTTTTTTGATCTGGATCACTCGATCCTCAAAAAGATCCAATTTGCCTTCTAGATACTCTCGAATAGCTTCATAAAAAAGTAATCCGGATTGCTGTATAACTCGATGGTAGGAATCAATCTCAGCGATGAGAGCTTTTGATTTGCCAAACAATTTCATAAATTACTCCGTTGGTTGCAATTGTGTTGTTTAGGTAGTTCAATCAACGAGGTTATAGTTCCACTTTATATAACGCTAGATTGTATTGATGACCGTGGAAGTGACCCTTGATTTTGAAGCGAGGATATTAATTTTAAGCTGGTTAATTATTACTCAAGTTTCGAATTTGACAAACCATTCGTAGCACGTGGTTTTATAGGGGTTACGAATGAATATTAAAGTTAAAATAGTACTCTTGACATCTATAACGCATCTTTTCTCACTGAATAATTTAGTTTTTGGATCTCCTCCGGGAGGATCCCCAGCGAGATTGGGAATAGGCTTTCAAAGAATTACCCGACTTGGGTCTCAATGTCAGCCTTGACCATTTTCCTAACGATTTCACCAGCTAACCCGGAGTAATTGTCCAAAACACCGGAGATAATTTGAGATATCGTTTGCCAGGCAATAAAACCGTATGAAAATATCATTAAATTCAAAGATATTTGGTTACACAATTCGGTAAATCCATATGAGGAGTGAACAAGGCTTAAATAGTAGAACAAAAGGTATCTGATCATGGCCAAATGAATGGATGATAAACACACAGCATATTGCCAGGATTGTTCTTTTCCGAAACCAAAGCACTGCTTGATCTCTTTGAAATAGACTTCGATATTCCAGCGTAAGGCGTAGACTTCCAGAATATCGGCGAGTATCATGTCAATATCTGAGCAAAGGATAACGACCCATGATGATTTTGGCGCTGACTTCATTCGACTGAAGACCAGTTGTACCGGGATCCATTCTGAGATATTTTGTTTCTCGGAGATGTTATACTCTACGGTTATGGCACAGACGTGAAACGATTTTCCCTTTACGTTGACCATCTGTTTTCTGAACTTGCGATAGAGCCCTTTTGCCGTGTACAGTTTCTCATTGTATTGATGTTTGTTTCTGCCCCGTTTCATCATGAATATGGCGATTAGGTCATGTTTGAGAGCGAGCTTCACATTTTTTTTTACCGCCAAACTAGGCATCTGCCAGAAAGTAGGTTGCATGAAAACCAAAACTGATGGCTTTATCCCGCATTTTGGCTAGTAAATCGTGCTTGGTCAGATTATGAGCGTCATGATAGCTTTTAGCGACCGCCTGAAAGCAGGGTCGTAAGTTGTTTTTCGAAAAGAGAGTAAATACTTCTTAGGAAAATCGTAAGAACTTCCTGACCTGCTTCCACTTGGTATTGGAAATTCTAGCACAGAATCCAGCTTTTTTTGACAGGATCTGTTTGAACAGCCGGAAGGCGGGATAGCCTCTATCAAGCAGCAACAGATCTTCAGGTCCTATCAGTCTGAAATGTTGACGGCAAGTTCTCGTTCGCCCGATTCTTTTGGGCTGATGACAGCATCAAGCGTGACCTTGTTTAGCACATCGAACATTTGTGAAACGCGTTCCATAGGACATGGGTTCCCAACCTTGGGTTTCCAGGTGCCGAAATGATCGACAACATCCTGCTCCTTCGGCACCTGGACGGTTGATCCGTCAATGTCAAACAGATTGTACCCCAACCATGTTTGTGATTGTAAATACAGATGAAACAGTGCGTTAAGATGGTGGTTCAGATTGATGAACGCGTCATATTTCAGCTTCTTAATTTCATATTACCTAAACACATGGGCGTTCCTATAGCCCCCTATCGATATAACGGGTTTTGCCAACTCGCCAGCAGCGCAGTACATGGCGTCGCGGCGACGTGCCCACCGTATAAGTCTTTGTTTCAAACTCTGCTGGTTCAGACGAACTTTCAGACAGAGCCTCTGCAAGTACGCGCCCTGTCATACTGGACGGTGTTTTGCATCCGATTAAATGAAGAATGGTCGGTGCGATATCGGTAATGCATGCCGGTACGGCTGACTGATAGACGCGCTTGAACAGGGAGCCTTGGGCCGCCATGACGTTATTGATCTCTTTCAAGTGAAGACCGCCATGAACGGTGCCCCCCTCCTTATATTTTGCGTCATAGTAGGTGCCACCCGCAAAGCCGTAGGCATTTAAATCATTATGGGTCTGCATCATAAAATAGACATCCGGGGTTCTGGGATGATCAATCATCAGTATGGACTGAGCCAGTGTGCCGGGAACAAACCCTTCAACGCCATCACCGCCTGAGGTGAGGATCATCCCGCACCAGGGCTGCTGCTCCAGCCATGCAACCAGATTCCGTATGCGCCCCTTGTCGCCATCGCATACATTGATCACAGATCCATAGCCCTTGCTTCCGGCAAAGTCAGCACCATCAAGAAAATGGTCATGAAGGTCGAGGCCCGCCAAGCCCATTTCAGCCTTGAGATCAACTTTATGCGTTGCGGTAATTTCACCGTGGTCCGAGAGGGCAAATACCTGAATGCGATCACGCTCATCAGAAGACTGCCACCACTCAAGGATTCGTCCGAACTGATCATCGACATTTTCAACGGCGGCCCAGCTTTCCGGTGATCCAACCCCATGCGGGTGGTAGGTGGCATCCGGATCGGTAAACCAGACAACGGAGATGTCGGGGTTGGTTTCAGGCAACACGGATTCAAGGAACATATCTGTCTGTAAAATTTGTCGGGAGATGTTTGGTGTTGCCGCCGGCGGGATCGGTCCGAACCGTGCCAGAATATTATCGGCATAGTCCTTTGGCACCGATGAGGACCAGTCACGCAGGCACAGTCCGATATGACCAAGAGGTTCCGCCATGGGATTTACCCAGCGTGTCGTCCCGGCTGACCCACTACCGACCACAGCGGTTTTGAAACCAGCGGCATCTGCGGCCTCTCCCATGCTAATCGCGGACAAATAACGCCCGTTATGGGCCCCGGTGGCAGCATGAAAAGCTTCAATTGTGCTGGTATCAAACAGCCGGTCGCTATAAACACCGGGCTCAAATAACTTGTTGGCAACCATACCCGATACATTGGGTGTGGTGCCGTGTCCCAGGGCAGCCGAATTGACCCGTGTTTCCGTTGGAAAGACAGATCGGCTTAAGGTGAAGTCCGTCCCTTCGTCGATAAATTGGCGGAGATAAGGCATTTCCGTCGCTGTGATCATATCGCGGCGCAATCCATCGAAGACACAGATAATAAATTTGGGATGAGTAGTCATTATGTGCTCTCCTTCTTGTCTGCATCAAACTCGGCAAAATGACAGATTTAGTTTCATTGCCAAATCTTAACGCCCTCGTAAAAAGTCGAAAGTTAAAAAGTTGTCCTCTATCGCTCTTTGAAAAACGAAAAATAGTACCCCGAAGGGCATTATGCCTAGCAGAGCTCTTCTTTCGGCATCATTCTCGCTGCTCGAATAATGCCATTGAATGTTGAATGCATACTGCTGGACAGTTTCTTCGTCGGTGAGATCGAATGTCTGCTGTAGAATAAGGGCACCCAGCATGGAGTAAAGTTCCTTTGTCGGTCGGCCGAATGTAGCATTAAAATACTTACCGACCTTATTAACTGGGATCGACGGCAGGATATGCTCTCGGAATAAACCCGGCCATCCGGAGTCGAGCAGTGGCCTTCTTTTGGGTGTCAGAAACGCCCATGGGTCGAAAATGTTAAGCTGATTCAGATTTTTTACTTTGATCATATTTATACCTTTAACTCTTTGATTATTTTGTTTTTTATATTTAATCACGGTGAAAAAGGCAAACACTATTTTTCGTTATTTGTTATTATTTCAAGCATATATATGCGTGTGACTTTTTACGAGTTCATCATAATTAAAGCCAGGCCAACAAGTCTTCCGGATGTGCAATCAGCATTCTCGCGCCGCTTTCTATCAATTCATCTGCTTTTCGAAATCCCCATAGCACACCCAGTGGATACATGTTCGCAGCAACGGCTGTCTTCATGTCAGTGCTGGTGTCGCCCAGATAGAGAAAGTCCTCAGGCGGAATATTAAGCGTTTCCGAAATTTCAAGTGCTGCGGTCGGGTCCGGCTTGTTAGGTACCACGGGCCGCGAACCAAATACAATATCAAAAGGCCATTTATCAAAAAAATGAGAAATGACCCGTTTCGCCGGACCATCCAGCTTATTGGAAAGAACAGCCATCTTGAGCCCTCGATTGACAATTCTGTCCAAAAGCACGGGGATTCCATCATATGGACTTGTTTTTTCAGCCCAGCGCCGGGAATACTCCTTTTCTAGTTTTGCAACTGCGCTGGCGATCGTTCCGGTATTCCGACTGCTTTCCGGCAGCACACGCTGAAAGAGTTTTTCGAACCCATCTCCAATAAAATCCTTATATTTCGACGTATCATGCTGCGGAAAGCCAGACTGCTTTAGAACATAATTGGCTGACTCAGCCAGATCTTCCAGTGTATCTAAAAGTGTCCCATCAATATCAAAAAGAACTGCTTTAAACCTCATTTCTTCCTCATGTTTAGTTTTACAAGAATCATATCGTGTTGTTTATGTAGCTACAGGGTTTATTTTCCAACAGGTTAGATCCTCAGATCACCCGGTTTGTCCAGCATACCGCAAATGGCACCCACCACATTTTCCAGAATTCGTTTGGTTAAAAAATTCAACCCCTGAATATCTGCCACCGAATGCATCATGGTGATATCTCTTGTCCCGACAAACGGGGCGAAGGGGGTCATGCCCGAAGCAACGGTGGAAACTATCAATTTAGGGATTCCCGTCAGGAGTTTACGCATAGCCGCGCACCCGATGTCCGTTCCTTGGGCGTCCCCGATTCCCACAACGCCATGAAAGCGGCCTTTCTCATAAAGTTCTTTGCATAAAATCTCCACACCCCGTATCATGTTTAATATGCAGGCCCCTTTATCCCTGTCGGCCAATGCCGCTTCGATCGACATTCCCCCACGCCGTAAGACATCGGTATGCGCGACGCCAACAGGAACTTTAGGTGGCGTTAGGGTTCCCGCATTCATCGTAAGAACATTAAGCCCGCGGGATTCAATACGTTTTTCTAAATACCGGGTTTCTTCCTTGATATCGTAAGTAGCAATAAGCAGGACCGTTTTGTTCATCGCGCAAAATGGTAGCCCGGGGTTGCATCCACGGTGCAAAGCATGGCGGGCCTGCAATCCCGCCCTACCGGATTTTCCTTGAGTTCTTGGTGTCTCGTAGAACAGCTCCTACCGAAGGCAACCGCTATCATTTATGCGATAACCACCAAACAAGCAAGCGATTCTACGCTCGTTACAATTTCCTATCTCCCTAATTTTGCAAGCAGTGATTAGTACTTTACATCTCATTCATAAAAAACTAGAACACCTCAACTTTTATCAGAAACCCTTTACTTTCTTGACCGTAATACATCGGTAGCAGCCTTTTTACAGTTTTCCCCGGCGCTATCCCAATAGTTCCTTTTTTAACCTTCCGAGGGAACAACCCCCCTATAGCATCGCCCTCATCCAACATAATTCTTAGCTTATATCGGTGTTCTTTATCTGAGATATTTTTTAATTCGATTTCAAACTGCAACCGATCTCCACCTTGGTATGGGCCCATGAAATACCTTGCATTTATAATTGCTGCCTCAGGAGGTATTTCATATTTTATGTTCGCCTTGCTTCCTTCAAAAAGATTTGATGAAGGCGGAGCCAGCACATGAGCACATCCGATTAACAGAAATGAAAACATACATATCACGCCGACAATTTGTTTCCTCAATCCCTTTTTAAATTTTTTATTCATGGTGCTCATAATACCCTCCTTTGTGGATAAGATTTTTCCGCCAGCCGACATCGGCCCTTAACATTTTTTATACAAAAACCAACCGAGGGAAATACCCTTCCCCAAATCGATCACACTACCGCTAGAGAATGATAATATCAGGCGGAATGATAATATCAGGCGGTTACCTTAGCTCAACTTTGCAGCTGCACTTTGTTACGTTTCATTTTAGTGAAAACCCACGTGGTCAGAACAGCAATTATCACTAACAGATAACCTCCAAGAGTTGTGTAACCTGCCGGATGAATCAATGCAACTGCTGCCACCAACAAGACACCCCGGTTAATGTACCCTATACTGGAAAAAAAGAACCCCTCTATAACAGCAACTAGCGCGCATATCGAGACGAAAGCCCGGAAAAACGAACTCAGTATCTCAAACCAACTCCCCATCATAAGGATACCCTGGTCAAAAATCATAAAATAAGGAAGAATAACTAACCCCAATCCTATCTTACATGATGTGAAAGCAGTTTTCATCATAGGGGCTTCAGCAATGCCAGCCGCTACAAAAGCGTCGGGAGCGACCGGAGGAGTGATTGCTGATAAGATAGCGAAATAGAAGACGAAAAGGTGAGCGGCTATTGGAGCAACACCAAGCTCAATCATTGCCGGAGCGATCAAAACTGCAAGCACAATATAGGCGCAAATGATGGGCACTCCCATACCGATCAAAATAGATGCCAGCATCGACAATATAAGCAATATGATAAGGTTCCCCCCAGCCAAATTCAGAAGGATGCCTGAAAGGGTCAATCCAAGACCCGTAAGTGTAATCATTCCGACAACAATGCCCATAGCAATAACGATTCCAGCAATTAAGCATGCAGTGTAGGCCGCATCTTCAAGAGCCCAAAAGACTTGTTTCAAGCTCATTCTCCCTTTTTGTCTGAACATCGATATGATGGGGATGGAAATTGTTCCCCAAAATGCCGCACGGGTCGCCGAATTACCGTTAACGAGGAAAAAGACTAAAATAACGATAGGCAGCACATAGTGCCATCCACCGAAAAGGGTTTTCCAAAAACTCGGGATTTCGGCAGGATCTAACCCTTTTAGCCCGGTCTTTGCCGCTTCAATATCCACCATGATAAAAGCAGCAACATAGTAGAGAATTCCAATCAGTAATGCAGATTTAGCCACGGTAAGATATGAAACTCCGAGCAATTCCATCATAATGAAAGCTGAACCGCCCATAATTGGCGGCAACAGTTGCCCTCCTGAACTAGCAACGGCTTCTACCGCTGCAGCAAAGAAGGGCCTGTAACCTGTTTTCTTCATCAGGGGAATGGTAAACTGACCAGTTCCAGCAACATTTGCCAAAGAACTTCCCGACATCATTCCGAAAAAAGAACTTGCAAAGACAGCTATTTTTGCCGCCCCCCCACGGCGCTTGCCCATAAGTGAGTTGGCGATGTCAAGAAAGAAATCACCAGCACCTGAATGACGCAAAAAAGCTCCAAAGAGGACAAAAATAAAGACAAAATTAGCAACAATGCCGGTGATAGGTCCAAAAATACCCTCAGTTGTTAGAAAAAGACCCGAGATCATCCGGTCAGTATCATAGTTTTTATGAGCAAAGACAGACGGTATTATTTCACCAAACCTTGCGTAAAATAGCAGAATTAGAGTAACAATCATGAAAGGCCAACCCGTGGTTCTTCGGCAGATATCAAGAACAAGGACTATACATATACCACCCAAGACGAGGTCGGTAGTAAACGAAAACATTCCGATCGTATCTGCCCGAACCGTATAGTTAATCCAGAGATACGCACTTATGCTGACTGCTACAATTGAGAGCAATATTGCATGAATGCTCAATTTTGTGGGTAGCTCTTTCCCCCATATCGGAAAAATAAGAAATATCAGAACCATTGCGAACGTAACAAAAACAATCCTCTGATACATCGCCATTAAGGGAAGATACCCTGTGTACAGATGAAACAATGACCAACTGACCGCAATAAGTGTGACCACAATCCCAGGGATACCTTCTATTTTGTTACGGCTCTCAGGGCTTTTTAGTTCGCTGAGTATATTGATTAGTGACTGACCCATATTATTCATTTATCGCTCCCACCTAGCAAATTAGTAACGGCATGTAAGAAATAGGAATGGCATGTAAGAAAATACATTGGGCGCCGATATTCCAGAGTAGATGAAATTCACAACATTCTTATCAGATCACAAGGCATACGCCCTCCCTGACAAAAGCACCTTCGCCCTACATCTGACCACACTAGAACGACCGTTCCACCATGGTCACGGTAATACCAATTCATCCACGCGTGTAAACCCGTGGCATTCTGTCATCAACCCATACAAACAACAAGCTATGCTATTTCTTTAACTTATCCCATACCCCTTTTTCTTTGTAATACTTTATCGCCCCCTCGTGAAAAGGAACATATCTGTCTTCCTGACCAATAACACCGGTAAAGGCATCACCCAAATTATACCCTTTCGCAGCAGGGTGAATCCTGTCTCTCTTCTTGTTCTCCCCGTGCAGGACCTCCAGAAGCTGATACGCAACGTCACTGTCCAGTGTCTTGCTCGCGAGTATAAACACAGGAAAAGCCTGGGTTTTGATATCTTCGTCAATACCCTTGTATGACCCTCCCGGAATGACCATATCAACGGCATTGTTTGTAACAGCGTTTGGTTTAACAAATGAGTCATGGGTAAGGGGAATAAGGCGTATAGGAACGGTGGCTGCCAGCTCCATAACTGAGGCCACCGGCGCGGCGGCACACACC
>Ga0075122_10001528_pt1 | contig 16437 bp, 14 predicted proteins | sample AntAceMetag02UKB_FD_69790 | JGI IMG/M metagenome (GOLD analysis project Ga0075122, IMG submission 69790) | Saline lake microbial communities from Ace Lake, Antarctica - Antarctic Ace Lake Metagenome 02UKB | ecosystem: Environmental > Aquatic > Non-marine Saline and Alkaline > Saline | place... | reverse complement strand
AGTGAAAATGACCATGGTATTTTTTTCCAGGCCATTCTGCCTGAGGGCCTCCATCACTCGTCCCACACTGCGATCAAGAGCTCGCACCATGGCTGAGTAAACCCTTAATTTATGATCCTTGATATGAGAAAGCGCATCATAATCGGCTCTTATCGCCTGCAACGGTGAATGTATCCCCCAATGCGCAAGATAAAGGAAAAAGGGACGATTTTTATTGGCCTCAATCACTTTGACAGCCTCATCCGTATAATAATCAGTCAGGTATCCACCGGGCTCAAAGCGCTCCCCTCCGTTGAATCTAGCGGAAAAACGGCCTATGCCCCACAAAAAGCGATCCACAGGGTCAAAATCCAGTTTGGCATTGACGACTTCAGGGTGGTCAGCCGGCAGATAAAGCAGATCATCCATGTGCAGACTTTCATCGAACCCCTGGGCTTCAGCTCGCAGATGTTCCTTTCTGCCCAAATGCCATTTACCGATATGAGCGGTGTGATAGCCTGCTTTTTTAAGGACTTCTGCCACAGTGATCTCTTCCGGCGGCATACCCATATCGTCAAAATCCATCATATTTTTAATATTATTCTCCAAAACCACCGGATAGCGAAGTCTGTCTTTTTTGTCTCTGGCAATCATATCAATCATCCTGCCCATGCCGTCCGGAAGTGCCATATATTCATAGCCAAATCGAGTGGGATAGCGCCCCGTCAGCAGCGCAGCCCGGGAAGGCGCACAGACAGCAGATCCCGCATACGCATTGCTAAACGAGACTCCCTGGTCAGCCAGTGCGTCGATATGCGGTGTATTCAAGGTGGCTGTTGCTTTATCTGTTGCATAAAAGCTGATATCGTTAAAGCCAAGGTCATCCGCCAGAATAACAATAATATTCGGTTTACGTGCAGAACTATTTTCAGAAGCAGCAGGTCCCTGCTCCCACACCACCTCTCTGTTGGGCCCAATGGGCTGTTTGTAATCTTTAACCAGCTTGGGAATATGAAGCATAATATTCAAACGATTCACCCAGACGACGCAGATGAGAACAATCAAAATACCAGATAACCAGACAATTTTTCGTTTCATTGATAAGTCCTTTTCATGTATAAGATTTTCCGTTAAGGGATCGTCAAGAAAGTACCGAACGGACTTGATTCAAAACTCATGGGTTGTTTATTTTCATCGCCGCGATCATAAAAGACTGGTTGCGGTTTTCAAGATGCAGTGCCTGCTCCAGGGTTGAGACACCCAAATTGATATTGATGGCCTCTTTTGTCATTTTCAAACCCAGGGGGTTTTTACTGGTCATCTTTGCCGCAATCTCATTAGCCGTATCCAGGAGACAGTCTTTGGGCACGACTCTGCTGACAAATCCCAGGCTCATGGCATCCTCAGAACTCATAAAATCACCGGTCAGCAGAAGCTCATTGGCACGACCTGCACCAATCAACCGGGGCAGAAAATAACTACTGGCCAGATCTGCCCCTCCCAAACCGATATTTATATAAGCGGCGTTAAACCGAGCTTCAGGTGTAATGACCCGCACATCAGACGCCATGGCAAAACTGAAGCCGACACCGGAGGCCGCCCCATGAATTGCCGCTATAATCGGCTGTGGTATATACCTCAGTTTGCTGAACAGCTGTGAAGCACGACTCTGACCCTGATATATCTTTTCAGGTGATGCCTCAAACAGGGTTGAAGCGGTTTCCTTCATGTCCATACCTGATTTGATCCGGACAGGATATACCTGTCATCCTGGCGTTCGAACTTGAGTTGAATTCCCTGCGGAGAGATCCGAACCAGCCTGAGGCTCGGTATACCCCAGAGCGAATTCTATTTCACCCCGGGCGATCGGCAACACCCATTCCTGTTTCACCTCTTCAGAAGCAAAGTGCATGATCGTTGGTCCGGCCATATGCGCCGCTACAAAAACAATAGGGACACCGGAGCGAGCCATCTCTTCCTTGATACCAAAAGCGAGCATGGCAGAGGACCCGATTCCACCTTATTCCCTGGACCAATTAGGAACCAGCCAGCCATGGGCAGCAAACTTTTTTGTAAAGGCCCTGCCTTCTTCTCCCCCATAGATACGGCCTAATTGCTGTGTTTCCGCATGCAGTTCGGGGCTTACTTCCGATTGAATAAACTCCCGGACCTCCGCCAGGACCTCTTTTTCTTCAAGTAAAAAATCAAAATCCATCCGCTCTCCTTTGAAATATCTCGCATATGATAAGATACAATGTTAAATATCGCATGATATTTCGTATGAATTTATATTTGGCTGTAATTATTAATGAATGCTATCTAGCTGCCAAATCTTGAAAAAGAGACAACATATAGTTTTAAAAAAACTACTTGCTTATCTTCGGACAGAAATAGTATTTTTGAATTGATAAAGCAAGCACTTTTATACTATAATCTTGTTAATACAGTGAATAAAACATTTTTAGTAAACTGTACAGTATAGTATAGTATAGTATAGTATAAATTTTGAATTTAAAAAGATCTTAGACGATACAAGGGGGTTTGGAGAACTGTCATGAAGCGCAAAAACAGACGGGGTCCGGTGTCTGAACGAAAAAGGCATAACATAGTCAAACAGGCAGGCATCCTGTTTATGAAAAAAGGGTTTGGTGCAATTAGCATGGATAAAATTGCAAAGACAGCTGAAGTCTCTAAAAGAACCCTTTACAATCATTTCCCCACCAAGAAAATTTTATTCGGTGAAATTGTGAGGATGGAGTGGGAGAAAGTGAAATATCCGAAGATCGATGCCCTACAGGGAAACAATCCCCGTGAGCTGTTTACGGTCACTATGACGCATCTGCTGAAAATCCTGTATTCAGCCAGGATGCACAACCTGCTCAAGCTGGTCATTGCAGAATCATCCAAATTCCCGGAATTGAAAACACTCCAGGCTGAGTTCGGCGCAGAACCTTTACTCAATGAATTTATCGCCTATATCGAATATCTCTGTAAAACAGAGGTTCTTAGTCTGGACGATCCTAAAATTGCGGCGTTGCAATATCTTGGCTTGGTTAAGGAGTGTTTGTATTGGCCCTGGTTTTTTGGTGGAATGCCAAAGCCCTCCAAAGAGCAGCAGGACGATATTATCCAGAGAGCAAATGATGTTTTTTTTGGAGCCTATTTAAAGCAATCGGTTTAAACATTTGGCATGGACTGTACTGCCTCCCCAAAAAGCGGAATCACGCTTCGCAACAGAATCTTGGCCGATCATGCGGAAAAAAACTGGAGGGTCCGAAGAAAGACCTACTTATCTGATTCTGTTTTCAGTTTCGGGATCGAAAAAGACAGCCTTGCTTAAATCAACCGCCAGTTCGATGGTTTCACCGGGTGCTTTTGCGTCCAGAGGGTCGACCCGGCAGACAGTTTTTTTATCGTTCAGAACGGTCACCAGCAAAGTATCGGGTCCCGTCGGTTCAATGATATTCACTTTACAGGGAATCGTCATCATATCACCTTTTCCGGCCGCCTGCAGTTGTTCCGGCCGCACACCTAGAATGACCTCCTTACCGATCCAGTCATTTAAGTTTACCCCATTGGCAGGAACCGGAAGCTCTCTGGTTTCACCGGAGTTAGTGGTTAATCTAATCCCGATCTGATCATTGTTAGAGACCAACTGACTGGGGATAAAATTCATGGAAGGCGATCCCATAAAGCCGGCTACAAATAGATTAGCTGGATTGTCATAGATCTGTTGGGGGGTATCGATCTGTTGCAGAATACCATCTTTCATGACAGCGATGCGTTGCGCCAGGGTCATCGCTTCGATCTGATCATGGGTCACATAGACGATGGTGGTTCCCAATTGCTGATGCAGCAGCTTGATTTCTGTTCTCATGTCCACCCGTAATTTGGCATCCAAATTACTCAGTGGTTCATCAAACAAAAATATAGCAGGGTCTCTGGACAAGGCTCTTCCCATGGCGACCCGTTGCCTCTGCCCCCCTGAGAGTTGGGACGGTTTGCGGTCCAGCAACTCCTCGATTTGCAGCATTTTGGCCACCCGTTTGATAATCTCCTCTCTCTCCTGTTTGGGTAGCTTCAGAATTTCCAGTCCGAACGAGATGTTCTTTCTAACGGTCATATTGGGATAAAGCGCATAGGACTGAAACACCATCGCGATATCACGATCCTTGGGTTGCACCTTGTTGACCAGGCGCTCGCCGATCAACATCTCACCGGATGAGATCGTTTCCAGGCCGGCAATCATGTTTAGCAAGGTCGATTTGCCACAACCGGAGGGCCCCACCAGGACCAGAAACTCTCCGTCCTGAACTTCAATGTTGATATCTTTCAGAACTTCCTGTTTGCCGAAGACCTTCTTTAAATTGCGAATGGATAATGAAGCCATAGTCAATACTCTATATCAAGTAGATTAATGGACCGAAGGCCAAAAACTGAAGGCCAAAGACTGAAATTATAAACCAATGGTTTTACCTTCAGACTGCAGTCTTTTCCTGGCTGAATCGTTAACCTTTCACCGAACCTGCGGTCAGCCCCCTGACAAAGTACTTACCAGCCAGGATATAAACAAAAAGAGTCGGAATCGCCGCAATGATCGCAGCCGCCATATCAACGTTGTACTCTTTCACACCCGTTGACGTATTCACCAGATTATTCAACGCCACTGTCATCGGCTGTTGATCTCCGGCTGAATAGATCACGCCGAAGAGAAAATCGTTCCAGATTTGAGTAAACTGCCAAATCACGCAGACCACAATGATCGGAGGCGAAAGCGGCAGGATAATTTTCCAGAAAATGGTGAAAAATCCGGCCCCATCAATTTTGGCGGCTTTAACCAGTTCATCCGGTATGGAGACGTAATAATTTCTGAAGAACAGGGTTGTAAAACTGAGGCCGTAAATGACGTGCACAAAGACCAGCCCGGTCGTTGTCCCTGCCAACCCCAGGAATCCCAGTGTTTGGGCCATGGGAAGCACTACCACTTGAAAAGGAATAAAACAGCCAAGCAATAACATCCCGAAAAACAGATCACTGCCCTTGAATTTCCATTTGGTTAGGATATATCCGTTAAAGGCCCCCAGCAGGGTCGAAATGGCCACTGCCGGCACCACCATCTTCACCGAATTCCAGAAATAGCCTTTCACCCCCTTACAGCTGACGCCAGTGCAGGCGGTCGACCAGGCTTTCTCCCAGGCTGCCAGAGTCCACTCCTGCGGCAGGGAAATCAGGTTTCCGGCCCGAATATCCGCCAAGGTTTTCACCGAGGTCAGGATCATGACCAGCAGCGGAATCAGGTAGTAGATCGTCATGATGATCAAAATACCATAGATCAGCAAGCGCCAGGCGAGTTGAGCCGGGGTTTTTGTGAGCTGATTGCTTTCAGGGGTCGAGAACCTAGTCATGTGTGGGACTCCTTAACTCTGAATAAAGATAGGGAACCAAAATCGCAATCACAGCAGCCAGCATCATCACCGAACTGGCGGAACCAAACCCAATACGACTTCTGGTAAAGGTAAAGGTGTACATGAAGGTCGCAGGCAGATCTGTGGAATAGCCCGGGCCCCCACGGGTCAATGCCATAACCAGGTCAAAACTCTTGATGGCGATATGGGACAGGATAATCATCGCACTGAAAAAAACCGGTCTTAAACAGGGGATGATGATTTTCCAGTAGATCCGGGGCAGGCTGGCACCCTCCACTTGAGCCGCCTTGATAATGGAATCATCAACCCCTCTGAGACCAGCCAGAAACATGGCCATCACAAATCCGGACGACTGCCAGACACCGGCCAGCACCACTGTATAGATCGCCATTTCGGGATCGATAATCCAGTCGAAGACAAAATCGGAGAAGCCCATTTCTCTGACCATCTTTTCAAGGCCGAGCCCGGGATTTAAAACCCAGCGCCAGATGGTTCCAGTGACAATAAAGGAGAGTGCCATTGGATATAAAAAAATGGTTCTTAAGGCGCCCTCAACACGAATCCTCTGGTCCAGCAGGATCGCAATAAAAAGTCCCAGGACGATACAGATCAGAATAAACAGACCGCCAAAGATCGCCAGATTCTTGACCGCTACCCACCAGCGATCATTGGCAAACAGTTTTTCAAATTGAATTACGCCTGCCCACTCATAACGGGGCAACATGCGGGAACGCGTGAATGAAAGCCAAGTGGTCCAGAGGATGTACCCGTACACAAACACGATTGTAATGACAAAGGTCGGCGCTAAAACGATCTTAGGTAGCAGTTGCTGTATCCAATCTGAAAAATTGACTCGGTCTTCATTTAACGTGGGGGAACTGTCTTGAACTTGCTTCATGAAAACGCTCGCTGAAGGCTGAAGAAAGGGGTTCAACCCGTGCAGATATAAAACCTGCACGGGCTTTGAACAGTTTATTGAGCTGATTGAACACCCATAGCCATCTGTTTGGCAGCGGCTTGGGAGCTCATATCTGAGCTGTAGAACTTGGTGACCACATCATAGATCGCCCCTTGAATAGAGGAAAATGTGGACATCCCATGGGCCATACTGGGCACCAACTCCCCGGAGGAAGAACTGGCCAAAAAGGCATCCATGGAATCATGAGCACAGGAATCAAATTTGGTCCGTGCCACACCCAGTCTTGCGGGGATGGATCCCTTATTCAGGTTGAAGGCTTCCTGAAACTTAGGCCCCATAATCAATTTGGCCATCGTTTTTTGTGCGTTGATCTTGTCCGCACCCTTCACCTTGAACATGGCAAAGCTGTCGATATTGAAAGTATACATCCCGCTGGTCTGAGGTGCGGCCACACAAACAAAGTCGGTGCCGGGAGACTTCTTCGCTGCCAGGAATTCTCCCTTGGCCCAATCGCCCATAAACTGCATGGCCGCTTTACCATTGATCACCATTGCGGTTGCAATATTCCAGTCACGTCCCGGAGCATCCTTATCGGTATACTTCTTGACCATGCGGAAGGTATCAAAGGCACGAATCATGGTCTTGCTGTTCAACGCTTTGGAATCCAGTTTCACAAAGGCTCTGTTGTAGAAATCAGCACCACCCACACCCAGGACAATGGATTCAAAAAGAGTTGCGTCCTGCCAGTTTTGACCTCCTCTGGCAACAGGAATAAAGCCTGCCTTCTTGATTTTTTTGGCCGCCACTTCAAACTGAGCCCAGGTAGTGGGGATCGTCGCTCCGGCTTTCTTAAAAACTTCCGGGTTCGCCCACATCCAATTCACGCGATGCACGTTTACCGGAGTGGCCACATAGTGACCGTCATATTTCATCACCTTGCTGACCACGGATGGGAGTAGCTTATCCCAATTATTGGCCTTGGCAACTGAATCCAGATTGGTTAAAACACCTTCATCACCCCATTCCTGGATCGTGGGGCCCTTAATTTGAGCTGCAGCAGGCGCATCTCCGGAAATGACCCTGGACTTCAGGACAGTCATGGCGTTATCCCCACCACCACCAGCTACGGCAAAGTCCTTCCAGGAATGACCTTCTTTTTCCAGGAGTTGCTTAAGCACAGCAACTGATTTCGCTTCTCCACCGGATGTCCACCAGTGCAACACTTCTACTTCGCCTGCCTGAACATTTGTCATGAACAGCCCCAATGCGGCTAACGTCGTCAGTACGACCTTGAAACGCTTACCTATCATGATTTTCTCCCAGTTATTTGAAAATACGGTTTTGAAAGTGTTGGCTTTTCAGACCCGGGTTGTATCTGCTTATAGATTGGATACTACCCGGATTCTTAAACCAAATAAACGAGCTTGAGTCAGTATACACATAACGCAATAAAAAAACAAAAAGAAAGGATCGGGGGGAATTCTAGGCAGATTAAAGCTCAATCAAGCATGCGCGGACGGCGGTTCGAGAAAGGAGAGGTCGTATTTATAATTCCGGAGGAAAACTTGGATCACTGGAATACAATTTATCTTGATTTCTGAATCAGATATGGGGAATGCAGTTAAAGCAAAGGGTGCAGCAGAAACGGTGACATCCTGCTGGTTGCAGATTGAACATCAGACATGTGATGGAACTTTCAGCTGAAATTGTAGAAGAACTTGATGGCTTCAATCTCCTGGTTGTGAACTTGGTAGTCCGCCTCGGGCTCCTGCATCAAATCCTTGGCTAGCTTTTCCGCTGCTGCAAAATAGGATTTTCGAATCTCGTCCAGTTGCGACATCTCTACTTCGCTCATCTCTGCAGGCTGAAACGCTTCATCGATGGAAAAAACGGATTCCGGTTCCTCAAAACCCACATACTGCCAATCAGCATTCTGCATATCCAGATGGTATCTCTTCAGAAAAAGATGCCCATACAGGGCCACGAAATCGATAGCGTCCAGGATAAAATCAATATCCTTCTCCTCGAAGGTATAATGCAAATTCACCCGCACCCAGCCAGGCTTGATCCCGGAATGACCCAAAAGAACCTGCTCTCTCAACTGAGCTGACTGTTCATCACCGATCCCGAGCAGATAGTGGCCATAGGGTCCCGCGCAACTACAACCCGCCCTGGACTGAATCCCAAACAGATCGTTCAGCAGGCGGGTCACAAAACGGGAATGGAGAAAGCGATCCTGATGTCGAATATTGAACGAAATAATCGGTATCCGGTGTTCATCCGGAATATTACCAACCAACTCAACATTTTCAATTTTCCGAATTCTCTCGAAAAACTGCTGGGACAGTGTCTGCTCCCGTTCTTCGATCAACTCCAAACCGATTTTCTCTTTCAAATCCATCACCAAAGCTGTTTTAATGGTCTGCAGAATGGGCGGAGTACCAGCTTTTTCGCGGGATTCGATATCCTGGATGAAATCATGAAAATGGTACCCCACATAGTCCACAGTTCCGCCTCCTGCTGCCGTCGGGGGTAAATCTTTGCGATACAGGTTTTCATTGAAAATCAGAATCCCGCTGGTACCTGGTCCCCCCAGAAATTTATGGGGAGAGAAAAATACCGCATCGAAATAGGACTCGCTATCCCGGTTCATGTCAATCTCGACATAAGGAGCAATGGCGGCGAAATCAAACATCACCGGCGTATCATGCAGATGACAAATTCGAGCCACATCATAAACCTTCGTGCGCAAGCCGGTGATGTTGGAACCCGCTGAAAATGAGGCCAAACGGTCTCTGTTACGGAAATCAGCAGAGGAAAGTTGCGCATCCAAATCGTCCAGATCCAGCATGCCCCTGCTATCGAGTTTAATCACCACCACTTCTGCAAATGACTCGCGCCACATCAACTCGTTTGTGTGATGCTCGTACGGGCTGACGAAAATCACCGGTTTGTTGCGCTCGATATCCTCCAGCAATCCCTCTCCGGCAAGGGGGGACTTCTCCAGTGTCTGGTAGAGTCGCTCCCGGGTGACCGGCGGGATATAGATCCCCAGAATCTGTTGCAGCTTCAGTAGTGCCCCGGTCGCTCCCGACCCTGCAGCTATGATTTTACCCTCTTCACCTGCATTGACCTGCTCCTTTATTTTCGCTTCAGCCTGGTGCAGCAACCGCGTCATATACTTCCCGGTATAATCATCTTCCGTGTGGGTATTGGCATAGGATTTGAGAATATTCGTCATTTTCGCTTCAATCAGCGCCAGGCCTCTTCCGGAAGCCGTGTAATCGGAATAGAAGAGATTTCTCTCGCCAAAAGGCGTCCGATGTAACAGATTCCGACCAATAATTTGTGAGCGAATGCTTTCTAGACTATACGATTTCATTTTTTCCAAAGGTTATTTTTTGTACCAACCACCATATCCGGTCACAAGGAAGACAGAAGCACAATTCATTTCACCACTCTATCATCCAAGCTCCGAAATGGGAACTGCCATCATTGTCACCGTTGCTTTACAGACCCGCTTTTCTTTTCCATCGACTACTGAAAACACTTCCGATTCCGCTACGATGATTTTTTTGCCTTTATTGATTACTTTGGATCTGCAGATAATTGTCTTACCCACGGCCGGTTTGAAATAGTTGATCTTAAATTCGATGGTCAGAATCCTAATATCGTCCGCTACCGTCGTAAAGGCAGCGTATCCAGCTGTATGATCCGCCAGCGTTGCCATCAATCCGGCATGGACAAAACCATCCTGCTGTATATGTTCCGGTCTCACCTGCAGCTGCGCCTCGAAACAGCCATATTCCATATGTTTGACTTCAAAGCCACAAAACGCTGGGAAGCCCTGCTCATAATCTTTTTTCAAAAATTCCCGCCGCTGATCATCAATCATCTTTATCCTGTTCGAGTTTATGCTGGAAAACAACATCATGCGCTCCCGACCCCTTTCGACTTTATGCTTCCTGTCTCTAAAATATAAAATATCCTTCGGAAACGGGCAATTACATTATGGTCAACTGGTATAAATTTCCAACCGCTATCAAAGATTCGTCCTCTCATAGCAAGCATTCAACCGCTTTTGATTATCTTATACTATTGCATAATTGGCCTGCTTCGTTATAATTCAGCCTACGACAACATAAATCGAGGGCATTTTAATGCTGGTAACACAGGGGGACAGGATTCCCTTCTGGCTATTTCAGACTGTATGGGCCTGACTGCCCATGCTCAATCAATTGGAGTTTACTAAATGGCAGCAACAGATTTCACAACCCTGTTTTCACTAAAGGGAAAAACGGCATTGGTTACAGGCGGATCCCGCGGTATTGGGAAGATGATCACGCAAGGCTTTCTGGAAGCGGGGGCCAAAGTGTATATCACAGCCCGTAAAGCGGAAGCCTGTGATGCAACCGCACGGGAGTTGAGTATATTTGGAACCTGCATTTCCATCCCGGCCGATATCGGGACCCAGGAGGGTCGGAACAAACTTTTGGAGGCCTTTAGTGCCTCAGAAAACCAGCTACATATCCTGGTTAATAATGCGGGTAAAAGCTGGGGGGAACCATTTGAGACCTATCCGGACAAAGCCTTTGATGAGGTTATGCACCTGAACGTTGGCGCTATCTTCTCCATGACCCGTGATTTCTGTGAACTTTTGGCAACCGGCTCTTCGGCTGAGGATCCTGCCCGGGTGATTAACATCGGCTCCATGGACGGACTGCACATACCCACGGTGTCACACACAGGTACCTTCGCCTATTCAGCCAGTAAAGCGGCGGTGCATCACCTGACCCGCGACCTCGCTCTTGAACTCGCACCAAAATACATCACCGTCAATGCCATCGCGCCGGGTTTTTTCCCCAGCAAAATGACTGACTTCGTCTTTGATAACTATCAAAAAGACATCGAAGAGAACTGCCCCTTGAAAAGAGTCGGGCAGACCGAGGAGATGGCAGGGATCGCCATTTATCTCAGTTCCAGAGCGGGCGCCTATACCAATGGCGCGATCATTCCAGTGGATGGGGGCACTTCCATCAACCATCAACATGTCAAGGTTTGAAAACTTAACAGATTCTGACTTCTGATCGTGAGTTGGCAGAGGAGATTCATTTGGATGAATATCAGACCATCATCTGGTTTCGGCTATTGACACACTTTGCGCGTTCGTTAAAAATGAAAGATCTAATTATTGATCCTGCTATCCAGACGTTTTACTTTTATAAATCACCTTGTTTGATTACTTATCAAAGAATTCACATTTGGAGACATCATGATCCAGCTTACAGAAGTTGCCACGCTGACAGTTGAGGACGGAGTCGGCATCATTTCACTTAACAATCCCCCAGTGAATGCATTGGGGTACCCTGTCCGCAAAGGTATTGCTGACGGTATCGACCAGGCGGTCAAAGATGACCAGGTCAAAGCCATTGTTATTATCTGCGAAGGCAGAACTTTCTGTGCAGGCGCAGATATCCGGGAATTTGGGCAGCCCCCCCAGGCTCCGAGTCTGGGCGAAGTGCTGGTTGTGCTCGATGCCTGCCCCAAGCCGACCATTGCGGCCATTCACGGCACTGCTTTCGGTGGCGGTCTAGAAACCGCTTTAACCTGTCATTTCAGGGTGGGTGTTTCCACTGCGCAATTTGGACTGCCGGAAGTCAAACTGGGACTACTGCCGGGTGCTAGCGGGACCCAGAGACTACCTCGTGTCGTAGGACCGGAAAAGGCACTGACCATGATCGCCATTGGGAATCCCATCCCTGCACCGGAAGCCCTGGAAGTGGGATTAATCGATGAAATGATCGAAGGGGATTTAAGAGCGGGAGCACTCAGCTTCGCTAAAAAGATCCTGGTCGAAAATCGGCCCCTGAAGAAAGTCAGTGAAAATAATGAAAAAGTGGAAACCGCGCGCGGTCACACCGAGATTTTCGACAAATTTCGAAAATCCATTGCCAGAAAAACACGGGGTTTTCAGGCTCCCGAGTTCTGCATCAAGACTGTGGAAGCAGCCGTGAACCTGCCTTTTGCAGAGGGAATGAAGGTCGAGCGGGAACTGTTTATGGAATTAATGTCAGGCAGCCAATCTAAAGCACAACGTTACGTCTTTTTTGCAGAACGCCAAGTCGCCAAAATCCCCGATATTCCCAAAGATACGCCACAACTGGACATTAAAAAGGTGGGCGTCATCGGCGCCGGAACCATGGGCGGGGGTATCGCCATGAATTTCATAAACGCTGGATACCAGGTGACACTGGTTGAAACCAAGCAGGATTTTCTGGATCGAGGACTGGGCGTCATCAAAAAGAACTATGATATCACGGCGTCTAAAGGGAAAATGAGTGCGGAAGATGTTGACCAGCGTATGTCGTTGCTTACCGGTACTCTAGCACTCGAAGATCTGGCCGATGTGGATATGGTGATCGAAGCGGTCTACGAGAACATGGATCTGAAAAAGGAGATTTTCGGCAAACTGGACGGCATCTGTAAAGCAGGCGCCATCCTGGCCACCAACACTTCCTTTCTAGATGTCAACGAAATCGCTGCCCAAACCAAGAGACCGGAGTCTGTGATCGGTCTTCATTTCTTTAGCCCGGCCAATGTCATGAGGCTGCTGGAAATCGTCAGAGGTGAAAAAACCTCCAAAACAGTACTCGCTACTTCTCTTGCAATCGCTAAAAATATCAAGATAGTACCGGCTGTTGTAGGTGTCTGCTTCGGCTTTGCCGGAAACCGGATGTTTGCCCAGAGAGTGCGAGAAGCAGACATACTGCTTCTCGAAGGTGCGCCAGCAGATCAAATAGACCGGGTCATCTTCGATTTCGGTTTCCCGATGGGTCCCTATGTCCTGTCAGACCTGATTGGTCTCGATGTCGGTTGGAGTGAAGAGACCTCTTCCAGCTCATCCGTCATGGAAATCATGTGTGAAAGCGGACGTCGCGGACTGAAAAACGGCAGTGGCTTTTATAAGTATGAGGCCGGTAGTCGCATACCCATTCCAGATCCCGAAGTCACCCAGATAATTAACGACTTTGCTGCTAAACAGGGGTATCAAAAAAGGGAAGTTGCAGATGATGAGATTGTGCAACGGTGCATCTATGCACTGATCAACGAAGGTGCCAAGATATTGGAAGAGGGCATCGCAGTCCGACCCAGCGATCTAGATATCATCTGGATCAACGGATACGGCTGGCCGGTATACTTGGGTGGACCGATGTTCTACGCCGATCTCATCGGATTGGACAAGGTGTTGGCTACGATAAAAGAGTTTGAAACCAAGTTCGGAGAAGTTTGGAAACCAGCCGCCCTGATCGAGAAACTGGTCAGTGAAGGCAAAGGGTTCAAGGACCTGAACTAGACACTATTCCCAAAAAAGTGCCGGTTGAGTTCTGCCGGCATTTCCCCCTACACTTTCCATGGCCTAGCAGCAACTGATACCCCCTTGTGAATCATCTGTGGAACAACCGCACTGTGGCTCATTGCCGGTGATCATACCGTAAATGAGGGCTGCGGCACAGCCTACGCCTGCCGTGACAGTAATCGCTTCAGATTCACAATTATTCTGACAAGCACCGCACTCGATGCACTTGTTTCTGTCAGTCAACAAAGCGGTTTTACCGTTCATAACAAAAACAGCATGGGGACAAACCTCTGTGCAGCGTCTGCAACCGTCGCATTTTGTTTCGTCGTAACTGAGTGTCACGACCTCTTTTAAATATCTCATAGAATTCCCCAGATTTGAAGTTTGTAGCAGATCAACAGAACGATGGCGATCAGTAGCAGCACTGCATAAACCTTCAACAGGATTGTCAACTCTTTGGTCACACCGGATGGACTGGTAAAGGTGCTACAACCCGTAAAATTGAAGGCCAGATATCCGCTCAGAGCAGGAAAGACCAGATAAGACGCCCCCAGCAAAAACAGGTTGTCGAAGGGCGTTACATAAAACGCCGTTAAATAGTGCACAAATCCCACCGGTAACAACCCCAGTAGAAAACCCTTAACCGTGAATGACCTGAATGGGATCCAGGGCAGCAAAATCGGTGTCAGACCCGCTCCTGTCAGCACCGCCGCCAGAAAGAGTAACAAAGCCGGCAGACCTGCTGCATAAATTTGATTGAAAAGAATCCCCTGGGGCATCAGTCCGAAGAACATCAGGAAACCCAGGACGACCATCCATGATTTACCCATCACCATCGAAAGTTCCATAGGTACCAGGACCGTCCTTGCCTTGATATCAAAAGTAACCCGCCTCATTTCCGGCGTGACTTTTTCGCCACTGTCCAGATAGCGCCGAATATCCCTGGCCTCAACAGGGCCGAATTTGATCCGGAATCCCGTTGTCTTTTTCACGAGATGGGATTTTATCCCAGGAGCTCCCAGTTGAGGAGAGATGATTTTATGATGCTTGACCAGCTTTTCCAGACCGGCGGATCTGATTTGCCGGATGATCTCATCGGTGCCGAAAGTTCCCTTGCCGGCAGCACACCAGACGTTAATCCCCTGTGTCTCCAGCACCAGAACCCAGGCATCAATTCCGGCCAGTTCCCGACGCAGAATATCAAAACTCAGCTTGTAGTTGGCAGAGAGTAACACCGGCGATTCCGCAGTCGGGTTCCCAACCGCAAATAGTCCGGGTTTGACTGTGTAAGCCATGCGAAAGCGGTCGCTGATCCGAGCCTTGATCTGCCCCCGTCGGTCGTTGACATCCCAAGTAGTGGCAATCCGGTTGACATTCCCTACCGAAGTTTGCACTGTACCTGTAATCCAGGGCGGAAGCAGTGCTGCCGGACCCGACGGCAACATATTCAATGGAATTCCGGTAAATCCTTGTTCTGACATATTTATATATTTGAAAAAAAGTCACCACAGAGACACAAAGGTCACAGAGTTAATTAAAATAATTTGACTAGAGTGTCTGGCACAAAAAGGGCGAGTTCGTTTGTTTTGTTTTATTGATTTGATGTTAACAGAATTGATGGATTTGAGAAACTACCAAATCAGGTGCCAGTGTTTCAGGAGGCTGACACGGTTTTCAAAACGCTGATGGGCGAATTATCTTGCTTCCAATATCCTCTGGAAAAAAAATAAAAATCCAATAGAAACTTCAGCTCATATCCTCTGTATGCCCCAAAAATTGTGGACGGATCATTTTTGAGAGTACAAAATAGAGCATATGCTCTATTTTTCTTGACACTTATATGTTTTCCTCATAACTTGATGTTAGACAAGAGCAGATATATTATTTACCTTGCCGAATATTGGCAGGAGAGCTCGCGACATTCCAGTTGCGGGAGATAGGTGACACTTTATTCAGACGGACCGAGCGAAGCAACTACATCTTAAGGACATAGGAGAGATTATGGCTTTTGAACCATCAGAAAAACTCCAGGCGATTCTGGATATGATTAATGAGTTTGTAGACAAGGAATTGATCCCCATGGAAGCCGATTTCAAGGGAAAGGAGTTTTTTGCCATGGAAGGCGAACTTGAGAAAAAACGACAGATGGTACGCGATATGGAACTCTGGGCTCCCCTGCATCCAAAAGAATTTGGCGGTATGGAACTGCCTTTGATGGATACAGCTATGATTTATGAGGCACTGGGCCGCACACCTTACGGTCTGTATGTTTTTGGATGCCAGGCGCCAGATGCCGGAAACATCGAGATTTTGCACAAATTCGGAACCCCCGAACAGAAAGAGAAATATCTGCGCCCCCTGATAGAAGGAAAAATCCGTTCGTGTTTCTCAATGACTGAAGTCGAAGTCGCCGGTTCTAACCCCACCTGGCTCCTTACGACTGCTGAAAAAGACGGCGACGATTATGTGATTAACGGCCACAAATGGTACTCCTCTTCAGCGGACGGCGCAAAATTCGCCATTGTGATGGCCGAAACCAACCCTGAAAATGAGTCCCTGCACCAGCGTGCCAGCATGATTATTGTTCCCACTGACAATCCGGGTTTCAACCTGGTTCGCAACATTTCGGTCATGGGACACACAGGTGATGGATGGGCCAGTCATGCCGAAGTCAGCTATCAGAACTGTCGGGTTCCCAAAGAGAATATCCTGGGTGGAGAGGGCATGGGATTTGTGCTGGCTCAGAAAAGACTGGG
>Ga0075122_10001518_pt1 | contig 16512 bp, 15 predicted proteins | sample AntAceMetag02UKB_FD_69790 | JGI IMG/M metagenome (GOLD analysis project Ga0075122, IMG submission 69790) | Saline lake microbial communities from Ace Lake, Antarctica - Antarctic Ace Lake Metagenome 02UKB | ecosystem: Environmental > Aquatic > Non-marine Saline and Alkaline > Saline | place... | reverse complement strand
TATAACCAAACAAGGAAGCCACCTCAGAATAACTAGGCATCCTGTTATTCTTAAGATAAAACTTTCTTATCTTCTCTAATCTATTATTAATCTCATCCCTTAACATAGTAATTATATTATAGTGTACGAACGTTTACTTGTCAAGGAGAAGGTAAAATTTTATCAATTTTTTTCAAACACAAATAAATGCTCATGCATTATAAGAAAAAAGTTATAATATTTAGACATTTTAGTCCAATAAGGCGTTCCTTTGCAATTCCACTGATGTTTTATAATGTCTTCTTTCAGTTTAAATCCTGTATCTATAAAATTCTGCATTACTCTATAGGCCATGGGAATAAAATATTTATTTCTTCTGGTGTCTCCCATTAAAATACAGCAATATTTCTTAGACTTTAGAACCCTGTAGCATTCTTCAGATACCTTCTTCATTTCATCACAAAACTTATCAATACTATGGATATTTGATAAATCACCTTCTATTTGCCCCTCGCTATATTTAATAATATTTGCATACGGTGGATGAGTTGCAATCAAATCTATAGAATTATCTTTTAGCTCTTTTAAATTGCATGCATTTCCTACTTTAACTTTTATTTCTGCTTTATTTGCAGCATCAGAATCAAATTTCAGGCTCTTCTTTGTTAATTCAACTGCCTGAGGATTAATATCAAACCCTATAGCATTTCTATTAGTTAGTTTACACTCAATTAAAGTTGTGCCAGAACCACACATTTGATCAAGAATTAAATCCTTTGGTTTAGAATATCGTAGAATTAAATTGCGTGGGATTTGAGGAGCCCAATTACCTCTAAAACGCGGATGATGAGTAGCCCAATCTCCTCTTTTTGGAAAAGACCAAACCGTAGTCGTTTCTTGTTCAAAATCTACAGGATTAAGCTGTTTACTAACTTTTTGCACCATTGATTTTATACTTGCTTGATTTAACTAGTTCAATACTATTATAGTCATTTACATCATTAAATTTAAACTGCCATAGAGAGTATGCATCTTCTCTTTTTTCAAAAAAAAGTGTAATTATTGGTTTCTGCGTATGAGATTTCCACTGCCTAAAAGGATAATATAATTGTCTTATAATGATATCATCAACGCCCGAGTTCTTCGCTTCAACTAATACGACCTGCGCCTTTCCCTCATAACCAGCATCAACCTCAGTCTGCACACCATTAACATTAATTAAATTCTTACCTACATTAAAAGAAAAACTAGGAGTATACTTTCTGCCTCTAATAGTCATAACTAAGTTAGGATCCCCTACAAATGTTCTAATAAGACTTGAGGCATAAGCAAAATCTAAATGTTGCATTTCCGAATTGCCCACCAAGGATGTATCCAACATAAAATCTAGCTTCGATTTATATATTTTTTCAACTGTATCAATTTTTGGAATATCAATATATCCATTACCTTTTACGATAACATATTCCCCATTTTTTATTGGCAAAATAAATAAATTATTATCTTTAAAAACTTGGGGCCTTTTTTCTCTATTGTCATGCTTGCATAAAATCCGCACTTCCTTTTCTCCGGTCCTAGCAAAATTTTGACATGCTGTTTTGATTTGATTAGCATTAATTTTATAAGGTGCTTTATTAAAATCATGTGAATTAATTTTATAATCTTTAAAAATTTTTAGCCAAGATTCATCGTGCATAACATTTCCTTATTAACGACTTGTTATTATTAATTCCTTAATCTGTCCGCGCTTATCACCCTGACAATTTATCATGCGATTTGCCATAACTCGCTGAATATTAAACCCATTGTATATTTCATCAAAAAAATTATTACTCATATCCTCATTCTTCGGATCTGAATTGCTCAATAAAACATATACATTTTTTTTAGAACATTCTTTGCAAAGCTCTGCTAAACGTAATTGCTCTTTATCACAAAATCCGCTCTTTGTATATGCCGTGAAACTTGACGTTGTGTTTAAAGGTTTGTATGGGGGATCAAAATAAACAAGAGAACCAGAAATCACATACTTTTTACACTTAGCAAAATCACCACAAATAATCTTAGTATCGCATAACGCTTTACTTACTTTATTTAGATTATTTACATCGCAAATTTTGGGATTTTTATATCTGCCATGAGGCACATTAAAATCTCCGCTATTGTTTTGCCTGAATAATCCATTGAAACAAGTCTTATTTAAGAAAATAAGTAAGCTAGCTCTGTTAATCCATTCATCAGAAAATTTATTAAAATCAAACTTTCTGCTTTGATTATTAAATTTATTACGAATATCATAATAAAAATCTTGTCTTTTAACATTATCATACTTTGAATATTTATTTTCTAAAAATGAGAGTTTTTTGATTAGTTTGGCAGGCTGACGTTTAATAACCCGATAAGTAAGTATTAAATCTTGATTATTATCCATAAGATAAGATTTCTTAATAACATAGTATCTTTTTAGATAAAAGAAGAAAGCTCCTCCGCCAACAAAGGGTTCAACATAGCAGTCAATTACTTTGCTCTTTTTAATAAGCGGGGGCAATCTCTTCTCTAATTCTTTAAGAAGTTGTGATTTTCCACCCGCCCATTTTAGAAATGGTTTAGCCATATGTCATCCAAAAAAATGTTATTATTTTTTATTCCAGAAATGTTGTTTGCAAAAATCTATAAAACCAAGACAACCATTTTCATTTTTAGTAATAATTCTATAGAGTTCCAAAATCCCACTATTAGCCAACCCATTAATAATATCAAGTTGCTTATCTTCATTTAATAAAATCTCAGGATCTTCTGTTGCAGCAACGCCAATTTGTCGTACAACTTTCCACTGCATTTCATTCAAAACTTTTCCTCTAATTATTTCATATTTATTACTAGGCTGTTTTGAATGTAAATTAAGCTTCAACGCAATGAGAGCCGCTGCAATATGAACATTACCTTGAGTCGTAAAAGGCATGTCTTTCTTAAGGCCCATACTTAATTCCTTATATTTTTTAGAATTTTTCTTATCTATTAATAAACCTTTTGCCATAACTATCTTTCATTGCTTTATATGTTTAACCTTTGTACAACCATTTTCTTTATCGTATTTCAATTTATACCTTTGTCCAACCTTAGGAGAGATAATTTTGTCACATTCCTCACCTTCTCTAATTTCTTCATATGTTACAAATAAAATAACTTGAGTTAATAAACGAGGCAAAGCTTTAATGATCTGAATTCTAGGATCAATAATTTCACCTGGATCTTTAGCAATTCTTCCTAGGGGAGTATCAACAATAAATGGTGCCTCTTTTTCAGTAACTCTAGCCAGTGCAATTACAAAAGCTAAGCTAAAACATTGCCGTTCGCCAGCAGACAAACCTTCTCTCGCAAGCCTATTATTTCTGTCATAAATATCTAAAACATAATCATCCTGAATTACTACCTCTCGGTAATGATCTTTTTTCCACATGAACTCAGAAAATATTTCTTCTATAGCTTCTTTTACTCTTTTCTTTACTTCACCTTCATAAATCTTATATAATTTTGTGAGTGTACTTTTAATTAAGCCTGTATATGTTTGCTGGATCTTTAAATCTTCAAATTCATTTTCGTTAGATAATAACTTATCTCGCTTTTCAGCAAGTGCTTTTAAATCATTTTCAAGGCTTTCTTTTTCTAAAATAAGTTTAATTTTTTCAGCTTTATTATGATCCAATAATTTTTCAACATTTTCTTTTTCTTTTTCTTTGCGCGCTACAGCTTCTGCATCAGAATTTTTTAAATAATTACTTATTTCCTTTAAGTCATCACGAATACTTTTCATTTTACTTTGAAAGTCAGATTCCTCTTTTAGCTTTTGGATAAGGTTTAGTTCAACATCATGTGATTTGATCCTTATATCAGCCAAATCATTGGGAATTTTTGTTACTATATTGTCCAATTGTGTATTCTGCTTACTATACAAATTTAATAGTATATCAATAGCTTTTTTATCTTTAATATTTTTTAAGGGCCGCCCACAAATACATTTTTCCTTATCCAACAATTTTTTTATAAATTCTGCCCTAATGGGAGCAGGAATCTCTCCTTTTTGAGTCAATGAATTATATAAGCTATCTACTTTAACAACAACATCAGTCATCATGGTTAGATAAATATTGTCCGTGTGCTCTGCAATTTCATCGTATAGTAAGTTCTTCTTTATTTCATAAGATGTTAGTGCTTCCTTTAGTTTATCTTGTTTCTCAATATACTCGCGCACACGTTCAATTTTAGCTTGTTCTTTTTCAATTTTTTGAACTATTTTTTGCCCTTTTGCTATTTCACTTTCTTTCTGGATAATTTCAGACCCACACTTACTAAAACGCTCCTTCAATGAAGCCACTTCATCTATTACATCCTGCAGCTCTTTATTCTTGGAATTCCTTCTAATTAATGTATTATATTCATCATCAATTTTACTTAAATTGTCAATTGCTTTTTCAATATCATCAAAACCAAGAAGACCTTTAATTGCTTTTTGAATGTCAGTTTCATGCCCAGGTTTAGAATAATTCTGGATTTTTTCTCCATCAAACATAAAATATTGACGCAAATGCTTTGGTAAAATTGAATTCATAACCACATCATCGTCTTTAACGCCATCATAATCACCCTTATCATTAGCTTTTAAGAGCTTAAAATCCATACCGTTCTCTGCTCGACCATTAAAACATTGAAATTTTCTCGTTGCCCTATATTTAACTTGGTTGTGGTCAAATAATATTTCAACCATAGTTTCACTAGGTTTTCCGTGTAAAGAATCTTTTTGGGCAACTGAATTCATTATGTCTTCATTAGATGAAGGTGTTTCGTCATATTCTTCTTCTCCGTAAAAACACCATTGAATAGCACTAAATAGTTTTGTTTTTCCGGCACCCATAGCCCCATGAATAAGGGTAACGTTTTTGACCTTAGAACGTGCCACTTCTAATGTATGTTCTTTATAATATGACCGATAATTTTTTAATCTAATGGAGTGTAATTTCATTTTTTGCTATCTCTTTCAATAATATCCATGATATCCTTTTTCGGCCTGGGATTAGAACGAACAATATTTAGTATTTCTACAATGGAACTCGTTAATTCATTTGAAGTATTCAGTTTCTTTTTTAGAATAGATTGAATTTCGTTTAAATTCATACTGCACCACCTTATGATATTAACTTATTATAATTATTAACCTAAATACATATCAGAAATTTCTCTTAGCTTGTCCATAACTGTTAGTCCATTCAACGCATCTTCAGCAAAATAGTAGCTTCTATCAATTTCCCGTTTGACTATCTGACGTTCAGCTATTGTGTAATTATTATACTCCATTTGTGGCGGCATTGCAATAAAATCATGTATTATAGCATAATCTTTATTGATACCTGGGGCTTTACGTAAAACCCGGCCCCTCCTTTGAATATATTCCGTAGGATTAGAACTACTTGATAAAATAAAAGCTTCTTTAGCAAATGGGACGTCTATACCTTCATTAAATATATTCATTGCTGTTAATGCCTGAAATATACCTTTTTCAAAATTGTGCAAAATCGTTTGTCTCTCCTGAGGTTCTTCGCAGCCAGTAAATCTATGTGATATAATATCAAGTTTATTTAACAACTTACTAACTTTATCTAATTCTTTAGTATCTGGAGCACAGAAAAAAATGGCATATTTTAAGGGTACAACACGCTGTTTCAATAGAAGCTCAATTGCAGATAACTTATCTTCAGCAGTCTTAATAATCTTTGCGCGCAAGTTAAATAAAGCTTTTAGCCGAGAATCATCATTAAAGTTTTTTTTGCATTCAGTCTGCTTATCCTTCGTTCTGTTTCTATTTATTAATCGTTTAATTTTATCTGAAATTTCATTATACTGATCAATTTCACTTGCAGTTAGATAAACTTTATGCACATGATATTCATAGGGACATAAAAAACCATTTTTAATAGCTGCACCCAAAGTAAAACTGAACACTTTTTCTCCTAAGAGTGAAGTAATAAATTTAGTGCCCTCTTCATCAAAAAATCGGTCTGGCGTAGCACTTAGTCCGAGAGTAAAATCATAATTCTTATATATCTTTTCAACAGAACCAATTGATCCAAGGTGGTGACATTCGTCCGCTATTAAAAATAATTTAACCTCTTCACGTAATATACGATCCAAAATAACTTTCAAATTGTTATTTTTTAATGTTTCATGCGTACATACTAAACACACATTCTTTTTCACGTCCAAATTTATTTGGGATATACTTGCGGCCACTTGTTTCTTCCATTTAGGATTTTTAGATGAGCATGCAATAGTATCTATAGAAAAATTTATGCATTCTTTTGACCATTGGTCAATTAAACTAAGCGTAGGACATGCAATAATAGTAATCAAACTGTCAATTTGCTTAGATAGTTTTTCTAATGCAAACAAAGAGGTCTTAGTTTTTCCCGACCCAGTTGCCATCTCAAGAATGCCTCGATTATTATTTTTAAGCCATTCCTTTATAGCTAATTCTTGGTAATCCCTCGGCACACCTTTAATTTCATGTTCTTTAAAAATATCGCTGTCATATGGCTTTTTATATTTATAGGGCCTTTGCCTATTAGACTTCAATGATATAAAATCTTTTACAATAGCATCTGGAACATCCATGATTTGAATATTGGCATCTTCATCATCCCAAATCCTTTGAAATAAATCGGCTTTCTGCTTTATTAATTCTCGAGAAACCACATTGTCAGATTTAAAAATGGCTAACTCTTCATAATTTATATTTGCATGCGCAGTATCATTATATGAACCCATAAATAGCACCTTGTCATCAATTTCATCTTTTAAAATACCAAATTTTACATGAAAATCTCCTCCTGAAAGTTTTTTCCGAGGAATAGCAAGTTTTATATCTAATATTTGATCTGCAACCAACCATGCTAATACAACGTGGATGTTTTTATTAAATTCTGATTTAAGTTGTTTTATTGTTTTAGAAAGAGCTTTATATATAACTTCATTTTTTCTAGCATTGTCTCCAAGGAGCATTGCCTCATAATCAGCTTTCTCTAGATTAGGACTTGTTATTAAACGAATTTTTCCTCCTTTTTCAACAAGGGGAATAAGTCCATCAGCTACACTTTTCAACCACCCCGAAGTAAAATAACCGACTCCTCTATCATACTTAATAGCTTCTTGCAAGACAGGAATTAAAAAATCATTAACTATATTATTATTGGATGAATCAATTATATTGGGAAGCTCTTTTAAATTATTAAACGACATTTAATCCTCCAATAAATGGCCATATTTATTTACAAAGTCGACCAAAAAGTTCATATTTGTTGAAATCTTTTTGGTCCTAAGAAACATTTCTAAGGAATCTCTGGTAAACTTAAAATTAGAAGTTTTAACTATATCAAGAACTAAATCTTCAGTTATCTTTAGGGTATCAACCTCTAAAGATACAACAGCTATATTTGAAATAACTTTGTAGTCAGAATTTTTTCTGATAATACTTGATAATATGTCTCTGTTCCAATGAAATGGAGAGATGCTTGGCAATTGCAATTTTTTTAACAGATCACCAACTAGTAGATATTTTTCATTATTAAATTTTTTTCTCAAAGTAGAAATAATTTTTTGGATATCCTTTTTGTTTATATTTAAGTGTTCTATGTGAATCCAACGACCAACCCCTAGTCTATAAATATTTTTTGATTGGGCAATTAGATTTGTCACTTGGTAAGCAACAAAGCCTCTCTTATTAATAAAATAAGATTCTAACTGACTCCAAAATATTTCTTTACTCGCATCAAGAAAAAAAGAGTCAATTTCCTTTGCGTGTTCTTTTCTGTCTCTTTTTAAATTTTCATATTTTTCAATATCTGGATATCTCCGATAAATAAACTCGTCAACATTATCCATTCTCAAAATACTGTATAATGCCTGTGCAGAGGGTATATTTAAATATTTCATTAAAGCTTGATTAGAATGAAATATATAGCTAACAGATGTCTTATTTTCTATATTGCGCGTTGCATCATGTATTTTTTCATAAACCCTATACAATTCGTCAAAATTAACATTAATATTATCAATGTGTATATAAACTCCCCTACCCCAAAGTATTACATTTTCAAATCTATCAAAATAACCCCTAACGCTCCCTTGATACATTCCATTGTTAAAATATAGAGAATATGTCTCTATAATTATTTTAAAGTGAGCGCCATTATTAAAACTTTTAACTAAATAAGCAAAATTCAATGATGTCTTATTTTTTATACCAATTAACTTACCTTTTCTAAAAATTGCTTCATTCTTTATGAATAAATTAATACACGCATCCTCAACTGCTTGTGAATATGATTCGTCTAATTTAAGAAATTCACGCATTTGTTCTTTTGTTAAGCCATACAAATTTTCACACTCATCCATCAATTCATTATATGCGTTATTTAAATCTTCTTGACTAAATTCGGATATATAATTTACATCACTTATATTCAATAGATAAATATTATTATCGTATATATTATTGTAAGCACAAATAATTAATTTAAGTATATCTTTATTAATAAACTGATCTTCCTTTATTGCAAACATCATAAATTCACGCTCGGTAATTAGGCCGCCGTTTTCTCTTACAAAATTTATATAATTTTCGAAATATATACTAATCATTTTTTTAAAAAAATATTTATTCAGATTTTTAGTAATCCCTACACATAGTTGCCTAACTCGTTCTCTTGTTAAGCTCAATTTGTCACTTATTTCTTTAAGTGTTGAAGGGTTTTCAATGTTAGCCATGCGCGATTTAAAAATCAACATATGCCGATCCTGCGTTTTATTAATTATCGAATTAAATAATCTTGCCTTCGAATCATTCCACGTAGGTATCAAGAATAAATAATTATCGAAATACTTTATCATTTCATTTATTGCGCAGTTATTAACGGACAAGCTTTTTGGAATATATCGCTTAATAGATTTTATATCTAACTTAAAATCTGGGCAAATTGATATAATTAGGTTTTTTACTATATAAAATGCATTTATTTTTTTTAATTGTCCATTTTGCATATCTTTTAACATAGAACATTGCTTATCCATTTCAGAAATTACTTTTAATATATTCGATAAACTATGCTTGCCAAATGACCATCCTTCTGAAAAATCGCGCGGTTTTGCTCTCACTAAATCGTTTATTCTTTTAATTTTTAGCTTTTTTAAGCGTTTATAGACCCTAGCAGAAAACATATCCTTGTTAATTGGCTCATCTAAAATCTCTTGATTAATAATGTTTATGGAGCGTCCGAAAGATCCAGGTACAGCCAAAGAGTAAAAATCCAAATGATTATTAGGAAAACTTGAGTCTGATTTAAGAATAAGTAAATATTCTCTTACTTCTTTCAGGCATTTTATTCCAAAATTAGGTAGGCGCAATAATTCTTCCTGAGAAATTTCTGAAAGTTTTTTATTTGTATATAGGCAAGCCGTTTGCAAACAGTTAATTGTTCTAATGCTAAAAAAGTCAAAATTTATCTTATCTTCCATATTGTTATTTTGTCCATCAATATTAACTAACATTCATATTTTTGTTTGTTAAATGCAGTATAAATTTACCATAAACACAAAAACCCCTATTCACCTACCTAAACCTAAGCAAAATAAGGGTTATTATTCATTAACAACATTCTCCTCAAATTAACACAAAAAATACACAACTTATTGTAACATATTGCCTTTATTACGGCAATATCATTTATCGTGTATAAGGACTCAAATCTACTAAATGTCTCTATCTTAATATCTCAACTATCTTTTTACATTTTGGACATTTTACGAGAGATTGACTCTCATCCGCCCAGTCTATTTCAGCATCGCTGAATATATGTCCGCATGCAGGACATTCATAATTATTCAACACTTCATCCCCACCGCCAATCATAAAATCTACAAAATCGTCCTTCATTATAATAACACCAACCTTTTTAAGATGGTAAATGACTATTTCTGATGTTGTGTATATGATTCGAGAAATTCATATAAAATACCTTTGTTTTCAAAATCACCCATAACTAATTCCCTAAAATGCCTGAAATCATCTTCATAAGAAAGAGGCCTTAGATTATCCTGGTGTTTTATGCGATTATTGGCTTCATTAAGATGCGCTAATTTACTTGTAAAGCTTTTATCATATAACACTGGGCAATGATATGAAACATACATCTTTAATTCTTGAAAAGGTCGCTCAACCCCTGAAAAACCAAACCTCTTCAAGGAGCCAAGCACTTGTCCTAGAGTCAACTTTGAGATTTTCTTAAAATCCATTTCACTACTTTTTAAATACTTAAGAAGTGGCCAATTTTCTTTAATAGAATCTAAATCACTTATCGGATATTTGCTGTTATACATCTTTTTGAATGGCTCAAATATTTTTTTATGTATTTCATTTTCAGCTACAGCATAATAATCCCTACAATTTGCAGATAAACTGTCTTTTAAACTTAGATCATTGGCGGCTGCAACGTTTGTTTGTTCAACCCTCCTGAGCGTATCTAGACAATTAGGATCCAGATTTTTTTTATATTTTCCCAATAAAACATCAATACCCTGATCTGCCTTTTCTTGAGAAAAACGGGCGATAGCATAGGGTAAATTTTTATTGGTAGTTTGCAAAACAAAATCCGGCATTATTTTACCTTTTTCTCTAACCTCTTTAGAAATTACAGGTAATTCATTTTTAAAATCAGATTCCTTAAAATACTCACCGAGATCCGCGCGAGCGTCTGATAAAAAGGCATTAATATTGTCTTCATCGTAAAGTCGAGAAGCTACTTTATAGGATCCCAAAGCGTTTTTAATATCTTTGTTTTTAATGTATATTTTAGATAGAAGATAGTAACATCTCCATTCATCAATTTTGTTTTCAGTTGCCTGCTTCAAACATTGCATAGCTTTAGATATGCTTTTATATTTATCTGATTGATAATAGATTTCACCCAATCCATAAAGCGCAAGAGCATTATCACCATTATTTTTCAAAGCAGATTTAAAAAATTTAAGCGCTCTCTTATAATTTTCTTCAGTATATAAATAATAAAACCCTTGATAGACATCGCCATTTTCTTTAAGTTTATTTAATAATAATTTATCACAATTATTCTCGGCGTATATAGAATGAAGCCAGTGCCAAGCTGTATGCAAAAATTCCGAACCATCTCTATATGTTTTTGCTCGCAGATCACGCGCAATAGCATCCTTTATGAAACCAATACCAATCCACATTAATTTATCATCAAGCTCCCATCGATATTCATGGATCATCAAATCATAATAAAATTTTTCCTTATCTATTTTGTCCCTATTATTATAGTAACTAAAAAGTGATTCATTTATATATTTATGAAATTCTGTATCATGTTTCTTTTTTGAAATAACTTTTCTATTTCTTAAATCATCTAAACATTGTAATTTTATATAGTAAACTTCAGGATTATGATAATAGGGTCTGTCGTGTATTATTATATCTACAATTTCATTTGCTCTACTATATTCGTCGGCAAAACACAGGGCTTCGGCTTGTTTAAATAACATATCATAATCTTTTTTCATTTTTAATCCTTTTTATGTGAATAAAAAAAGAAGTGCTTTCTTTAACCTTCATCTAAACCTCCTTCAAAAAAACAAAAAAGTAACTTATTTTTTTAATTACATTAACTTTCTTTAATATCTACTTCTATTAAAAGGTCTATAAGATTAAATAATTCAATAATATCGTCATTTTTCATGCGAACACACCCATGAGAAACAGGCTTTGAGACATCATATTCAAAAGGAGTCCCATGAATATAAACACATCTTTTAAATGAATCAACACCCTCTCCTTTATTTATTCCTTCTTCTAATCCCTCTAAAACTAAAATGCGAGAAGTCATTATATGATCACCTATAAAATTATCTGGTTTTCGAACATATATTTCAGATATCTTATCCAAAGATACTTTATTTTCAAACATCATTCCCTTGGAGGCATCTTTACCAATTTTTTCTACTACTCTATGACGACCTACAGGCGTCTTTTCGCTGTTTTCTTCATTCCCAACCCCTTTTAAAGAAGTTGAAACAGGATATTTTTTTATTAATCTTCCTTTTAAATAGAGAGAAAGAGTCTGTTTTGAAATATTAATAATTATATTATTACAATTTGACCTACCCATTTTACTCCGCCACAGTTCAAAGATGGTTTTTTACACTCATCCTTCAGGCCCGTTCCTCATTTCATTCGTTGCACACTCAGGATGACCCTGAGTTCAATCAAACGTGTCATATTATTGATTCCAGGATAGGTTTAACAATCCTAACCACACGACATATTTTAGCGTATTTCATAATATCATATGGAGTCACTCTCTTCTCGGAAATTGCTATCTTAAGCGCATCTCTAGCTACATTTATGCCTATTTTATTGCGGAATTTAAAACAATCGGCTATTGTTTTAGCAAGATTATAAATCCTTATTTTGTAGCCTTCGATTTGATGTACTTCAACACCAGCTTTCCACGACACACTTGAAAAGCGATAAAATTTAACTGGAGGATACTTAATCTTGTTGGCCCGAGTTAGCGCAGGAATTGCAATATCTACATATTTAGGTATCTCGTTTGTTACTTCATAGAAAGAAAGAGCGGAAACAAGGCAAACTATCCCCTTTGGCACCTGAAAAGAAACAAGAACAATATCAGGATGCGAGCCAAAGGTGTAATTAGATATTCGATAAAGCCCTCTGGCGATTTTCTCTATCTTCGCTTCTTTCTCGAGATCTTTTAGTGTGTCCGAATGAAATCCAGCTTTTAGGATTTCAGAAAACCTGACAAGGCCACCTTGTTGTCTAAAATAGCTGAGCATTTTTTCTTTTTTATGTTTCATAACTTCTCCGTATAAATTGTCATTACTTATAAATAAGTATATACGATTTATACGATAATGTCAATGGTTTTTCTTTCTTATTGGTAATTTCAATAATTGAAAATACTAACAGCCTATACTATTGTTTTTCCCTTAAATCCCCCAAAGGGAGTATCGAAACATACATTTACTCCGTTTTCTTTTAAGAATTGATAAGCTGCACGGCTTACATTAAACTTTGAATTCTCTAAAACAACTTTGACATTTACGCCTCTTTTTTGAGCCGCTACTAAATCATCAAGTAATTGATTAATAGGATTATCTTCATCCTCAAAATTAGGATAGATAAAGTACATAGCCATAGTAACTGAAGTATCAGCCTGATTTATATATTTATGGAGGGATTGTTGGTAATCTTGTCCAAAAAGCACTTCAGCAGAAGTGAAAACAGGAAACAGCACCACTAAGCTAATAATACATACTAGAATTATGTTTTTGAATTTGGCTTTTGTCATAAATGTACTTTTTTTAATTAATTCTTCAGCCCTTTCTGCTTCCTAGTTCCTTAAGCTGTTCCAATAAGCGCTTCAATAGAATTTTCTTCACCTTTACTAACCTTTTAGAAAAATATTCCAAATCCGTTGGAGCATTTTGTTTTTTAAACACACTAATCGCTTTTTCAATTACCCTAATTTCATCACTGTACTGTTTTCTTCTTCTATAGATTATAGCTAATCTAGTGTATGGGCGGCTACCATCGAACTTCAAGAAAACATTTTGTTCATATAATTCTATTGCCCTATCAACTTCATCAGCTTTTTCAAGCTCCATTCCTATTAAATTTCTATCAACTATATCATCAGCAGTATTACCAGTAGGAAAGTCATAATTCACCCATGACTTTGATTTAATATATTGTCCCATTATTGTTTGGGGGCGGAGCTTCTTTTTGGAAACGCGAGGATCATCTTTATTGTTCTTGTTTTTTCTTAAATTACTCTTAAAAATAAATCTTATTAAAACATAAATTATAGGAATACCAAAAATACTCCATGCATGAAATCCAAATATTAAACAGGATACAATTATTACAAAAATAAATCCAAATATTTCTATAAAACAACCAGAAATAAATTCATTTGCACTTTCTTCTTCCTCTGGAGTCAAAGCAAAACTTTTGAATTGACCTCCACATCTTAAGCAAATATAATCAATATCTTCATTTTCAGATACAGGAACAAACCACACATTCGTACTATTTTTTTTTGTTATCTTCTTACAAGACGTTATTTGATTGCAATAAGGACACCGCCCTCTTTCATTACTATCTGATTCAACTGCTGAATTTCTACCTATTAGCCACCACATAATTTTATATACGCCATATTGAAATAGCTTTTTTTGAAAATTCTACTGATCTCTCTTCTACTTGCTTAAATTTAAATCGTGCGTAGTTTTCGATAAGACTTTTTGTTAATTGTATGTTTGATTTTTTATATTCTCTTGTTTTCGCTTTAAAGGGACTATTTGAAGCTTTTATGTTTAACTTTTGAGCTAACAACGTATAATTGCCTATTCTATCAACATAGTCTTTATGTCTAGATAAAGCATCTTTACCTAAATAACTAATCCAATCTCCAAATTCTCTGAATGACTTTTTTGTAGCTATAGTCTGCGGTATAATATGTTCTAGATGAACTTCTTTTCCAGATCTTATCAGAAGCTCAAGAGTATTACCTGTAAAATCGTATTCAAACTGTTCTAATATATATTTAGCTCTATCTCCGTCTTTTTTAAAATTATGCTTAAAGAATTTATCCTCAAATTCTTCATCATCAGGAATCTGTCTAGATAATACATTTTTCACTGATTTTATTATATCTTTTCTTTTAACAGTAGTAAGCTTAGAAAATATATCGTCAAGCTCTGATGTTCTATATTCACAAATATGACGTCGGAGCATGAAAGCTTCAATATCCTTTAAAATTACTATTATATCTTTTGCGTCTATTTTCTTGGCAAATAAACACAAAAGAAAAGTATAGGAAGGAATTGACTGCACTCTTTGCAAGGCATGTATTCTTCTGTTAATATTTTCGTCTTCAAAATCCCTATTTATAATTTTTGCATATATTTTTGCTGCATTTTTTAAATCTTTTGCAAACTTAATAATTGATATTTTTCTATTTACACTAGTTTCTCCAGAAACTAAATTATCGCTCAAATTTTCTTCGTCTTCTTCAGAACCAAAATTATTTTCTTCTTGGGTACTTAGATTGTAGTCCGCATCGTTAAAGAGAACATACTCAGATAACACCTTCGCTTCTTCAACAGTTGTAAGATAATATTTTTTAAATTCAAATATCAATTTTGAATAAGGTATCTTTCTATGTAGAATTCCCATTAAATACTGCCTAAAGAAATTATCAGCCTCTATTTCATCTAAATACACTATGACATCTTTCCATGATTGACTCACCTCTGATAGTATTTCATCGCCCAAAAGAGATGCATGACCTAGCAGAAAATTTTTAATAATATCAGTAGGACGCAAACTTAAACCTCTATTATTTATCGTTTCAAAGAGCTTGTAGGCATCTTTCGCAACTACAGTATCAAGTCTTATAACAATGGTGTTATTAATCAATTTATAGTAGTATTCATATAGATCCTTAAAATTAAATTTGGAAATATTTTTTTTAAGTTTAATGTAAGCATTTAATAAATTTTTGTTCTTAATTTCAGATACATCACTTTGATCATGTTCACTTGTTAAAGCAATGACCTTCTGGTAATCAGGTTGATCTAGATCTCCCAAAATCACTTTACAGTGATTTCTCCTGTCAATATCCTGACAATTCATATGTCCATTTATCTCAGAAACAATGTCATCTTTTCCAAGCTCAACAAATCTGTCTCTAATGGATTCAAGCAACAATGACAAAGATATAATTCTTTGCTGGCCATCAACCACTTCAAGCCTAATAATTCCTGGCTTATAATTATCTGGTAATAACAATATAGTTCCCATAAAATGAGAGTCACTTTTATCAAGTAGATTAATATCTTCAAATAATTCTGCTAGTTGTTTATCAGTCCAAGCATATCTCCTCTGATACGCTGGAATAAAAAACTGTTCATTTTTATTACCTAAAAACTGGGCAATACTTAGTTGCGTTGGAGTAATCTTCATAGTCTTTCTTCTTTCTATTCTAGTCTTATTTGCAAAATAACTTTAAAACTCAAGGAGCAACACAAAAACCCTTATCCGCCAACCTACTTCTAAGCAAAATAAGAGTTATTATTCATTTACAACAGCCTCCTTAAATTTACATAAAAACTACACAATTTATTGTAACATATTGCTATTATTAGGGTAACAGAAACAAAACTTACTCATTGATTTTAATCCCTTTATTACACCTACGAGGTGTAGCATAGCCAATTTTCATTTACTTTAACTTTAGTATGGTTTTAACTTTATCCAAGAATTTCTCTGCTTTTTCAACTAACTTTTCCGCGTTTTCTTTCGAAAACTCTGATTGATAATCCGCATTCTCACGTAAGTCTTTGGCTATATCGTAATCATCTAAGAAACTGGTCTCAAGCAGATTT
>Ga0075122_10001517_pt1 | contig 16513 bp, 22 predicted proteins | sample AntAceMetag02UKB_FD_69790 | JGI IMG/M metagenome (GOLD analysis project Ga0075122, IMG submission 69790) | Saline lake microbial communities from Ace Lake, Antarctica - Antarctic Ace Lake Metagenome 02UKB | ecosystem: Environmental > Aquatic > Non-marine Saline and Alkaline > Saline | place... | reverse complement strand
AGTAACTTTAAGTTGTTCTATTTTTGTAATCTCATTCATTTGTTTAATTCCGACCTCAGAAATATCCACACCTAAAACAGAGAACCCTAATCTTCCAATTGCGATAGCATCTCTACCTTGTCCGCTTCCTAAATCTAAAATCTTAAGATCTCTACTTAAACTATCAAAAAATATGTTTAATTCAGAATATGGAGTTCCAAAATAGTTTTCCTTTTGATAATGCTTATCATATTCGACAGACATACTAACACCTCGTTTACATTATATCATATGCATTATTAACACAATAAGTTCTTGCTTATAGAATCAGAATTCTTGTATTTTAAAAAAGAAGCCATTTGGCTTCTTTAGTTCATATAGTTGTGTGATGATGGAATTTGAAACCGCACTAACAATTTTGGATTTCTAAAATGTGCTTTTCCTATTTTAATTGTTCTTCAATTGATTTTGTGTAATCAGCTTCTACTTCTCCAGTATGTAAAGTTGATTTATTCTCTACTAACAAAACCCAGCACTCTTCATTTGTCTCTGGAAAATGAGATATACCTTTCTTAACTACATGAAAATCACCTTCAGTAAGAAAAACATCATATTCTTTATATTTAATAGTCATTGAACCTTTAATTATCAAGAATAATTCGTCTTCATTTTCATGAGTGTGCCACACCAAATCACCATCTATTTTTGCTAATTTTACATAGGAGTCGTTTACTTCAGCTATGATCCTTGGAGCCCATAATTCATCAATCTTCTCAAACTCATTATTAATATTTTTTTTCACTGTATTCTCCTTTATATATGATAAAGTTGGTTTCATCTAAGAATCTTGGCTTTCACTGATAATTTGTAATAATAATTCTGGATAATCCGTAATAATACCATCTGCACCCTGGTTGATTAATAATCTCATTGTCTCTTCATCATTCACTGTCCAATAATGCATCGCCATATTTTGTTGATGGAGAGTATTGATTAATAGTTTTGTATCTAAACGTAATGTTTGGATTACTGGAAGTTCATATGCTATCGGCACTTGTACTGCTGCGTATTTTGGTTTACCACTAAATACACTTGTTAATGTGTAAGCTCCTATAATGATTTTCCTTGCGGTACCATAACTTGTAGAAACATAAAGATTCGGATATGTGTCAATTAAATATTCACTTATATCATCGAATGCACAAGCTACTAAAACCTTGCTTTCTAAATCAAATTCAACTATTAAATCTGCTAGTGTATCCGCAATGTCAGTTCGTGGTGCATCCGCATCCGCTTTGATTTCTATGTTATATAGTATACTGTCGCCAAACTCATCAAACACTTCCTCTAGCGTTGTTAAATGTACTTTTGCATCATGCCACTCATTGCTTGTCATATCGCGATATAAATAGGATTCATCGGATTCTTGATACTGATATCCAAAGTTGCAAGAATCATTTAAATACTGGTATGTTTCCTCCCAGACAACGGCATCACAATTACTGTTTTGAATAGTATTGCCTGTAACGTTTTGTCCGTGAAGTAATACAAGAATTCCATCGTCTGTTATCTGTACATCCATTTCAAGCACGTCAACTCCTAAATTATAGGAATATTCAAACGCAGCCATAGTGTTATCAGGATACACTCCTTTTCCCCCCGCATGTGCCATCACAAGTGGAATTCCGTTTTGACTTAGAAAAGGATTGGTTTGTTCATATTTTGGTTTCGGTATAACAATAAGAGTAAGCGCAAGCAATAGTATTACACTTATAACAACAAGTAACTTTTTCATCTATTTCCTCCTAAAAGCGGTTCTCTAATGAATTCTAAAACTTCAAGTGGTACCCAACCTGTTTGATTAGCATCTAATATCCTACCATATGCAAATCCATTCAAGGTAAATTCAACATCAATTTGCATACCAACTTCAACAACTAGCTCTGTTGAATCATATGCCCTATTTAATATGCCAGTATTTTCCTTGATTTCTAAGTATTGTTTTGGAATATAACACTTCTTTTCTTTATAGTCGCATTCTACCCAGTTTATCCAATTTGCACTATTATACTCCTTGATAATCTCAACTTCTTCTGATTTATTAATTTTAACAAACAAATTTATATCTGGATTATACTGTTTAATAACTTCAAAAAGGTTCATATCATCTACTCCTTCTTCTCAATCAATAAATCAACAATGTTACCTTTACTACTTATGATTTTGAATCCTTCATCCATATGTATTTTTATCGCTTGTATTCTTTCTTTCTCAAAATCATTGTGAACTGCCTTTGCATCATATTCTTCAAAAGCAACATTCATTAATTCGTGTAATGCTTGTTTTGAATAACCTTGTCCCCTATATTTTCCTTCCATAACAATTCCCATATCATACCAATCATGTTTTGGGTTGTAATGAAGATTTACTTCACCAACAAATTGATGATCTACGTTTCTTATTATATATGCATAAAAAGCAATTGGCTTATTATCAATCCAATGTGAATACCATCTAGCCCATTGTTCCTTAGGAAAATCAATACAGCCTGAATCTTTATGATATCCAATAAAATTTAGTTCATATCCTTTATTATATTCCATTGTATCGGGTTGCGATAAAATAGTTTGGCGGTAATATAATTCCATATAAGTGGGTATGTGTAATGATATTTCGTTTTTCAAAAATACTACCTCCCATTTGAAGCTTGATTCACGGACACATCTATGCCGTCATGTATCATTATATATTTGTAAACATATAATTACAATAAAAAAAGCCAATAAAAGGGCTTTTTTCTATTATAGAATTGTAAATCCAACCATTATTCCCTTGTTACTAAGATAACTATTAGAACACTACAATATTCTATTCCTCAACACGAGTAATGTTTGATCTATTCCATTGGAGGTTTCTCTAAGTTCATGAATCAATTCTTTGTCAGAATTATTTTGTTTCTTATTTGCAAATTCTTTCATCATTATCTTTTCCCCTTTCTTACATTAATATATAATTTGCTTATCTATAATTTGAATCATTATCATAAAAATTATATAATCTTGTGTAGCTATTATCCGCTGATGATTATATCTCTGTTCAATTAGAAATACAAATGATTTGACTCGCAAATGAAAGGGGTTTACTTGTATCGTATTCTTAAGCATAAATACTTTGATGCAAACCTTATAATCTCAAAAATATAGTTCATACCAAATAAAAAAAGTCTCAATATAAAGTTACTTATATTGAAACTCTATCTTTGAATTTGAATATCGCATATATCGTCTTCTTCGATTTCTAAGTTCACTTCCGCTAAAGAAAAACAAAGAGAATGCTTCCCAAAACATTACCCAACCACCAATGAAAAATCCATCCACTAAAATCGAAAAAGGAAAACTCAAATTGAACGTGCTTTGGAACAAGTATGATACTGACAGGAACGCTATTCCTAATACAAGGTATGTAGCAATCTTTCGATTATTCTTTGATAATTCTTTATTTATAAAATGACTAATCATTCTGAAATTATGAAAAATTCCCTCAGTTGCTATTGTTTCTTTCTTTTCGTCCTTTAATTCTTCTGGCAATTGAAAAATTAACCTTACATTTTCTCTCATCGGCATGTCATACCCAACTTGTTCTAAAAAATCTAAGAGATCAGTTTCCAAGTCTCTTCTTTTTACGGGAGCTGCGTCCCAAGCATTGAATATTTCATCATAACTGTCTAGTGATATTTGAACCAAATAACACTTATCTTCTTCTGAGTAAGAGTATATTTGACTTAGTTTCAAAGCTTTCTTTGATTTTTTCAACGGTAAAACCTTCTTTCAATGATTGTTACATATTTATTGAAACAAATTCTCAATACACATATATGATATCACACTAAAATTTATATTAAATATATATTTTCAAAAGACAAACAAAAAAGCCATTAAATAGCTTTTTCTATTTTAAATACATTTGATTATCCATATATTGTTTTATCTTGTCTTTATGTTTTCCGTACACAATAATGTGATGATTTCCGTATGGAGCGGTTAGGAAATACTTTACAGCATCAAGTTTGATCCGTATTTGGGTTCTACACAGATTATTTTCTACTAGATTATCGATGATTTTACCTTCAGAGACATAATAATCTTTTAAGTTATTGCTTAACTTAAATATAGTAACATCTGTTTTTCTCATTTTACCTCTAAAAGCAACCCCAATCCCTGATTCAAAATGAGTCATCACTTCATAAGTCTCCGCCATATCTATAGGCAAAGTACAATGAGCAAGCACGATTTCATTCTTATCAGAATCAACTCGAGATGGATTCGCTTGAAATCCTGGTTGACCTGTAATATTTTTTAACAGATACATCGATAACATTGCAGGAATATCTCCTTCGCAAGTTCCTATGGATTTGTTGCGATTTAATATCGATAATCCCAAGCATCCTGTTGTATGTATTTTACCAAGCAAGTCAAAACATCTAAGGGTCAAACCTGCTAATTCATATTTCTTTGTTAAAGTTTCTAATGCTTTGCTAACCTTTTTAGATTCCCATACTTCATCTTGATCAAAATCAAGTGTCATATCATCTTCGTATTTTGTAACATCTATATTATTAAACAACTCCACTAATTCATCAATTTCGATATCAACTAAATTGATATTTAGTATTCTTAAACATTCTTCATAATCAACATTAGAAGCTATTAGCCAGTCGCTTGGTTTTCCAACAACCCCAAGATTGATTGGTTTTTTTATTTCTTCAGGTTTTAGCTCGCCCAGTCTTTTTGCAATATAAGAAGGTGAACCGTGTAAAATTTCAGCGCTCTTATGTTTTTCTTTAAGATAGGATAGAATTTCCATGCTAGCAGCTAATGAATTGTTAGACCCATAAGTAAGAAGATAATAAGGTTCTTTAAGATCGTTCTCCATTTCTAGGAAGTATCCTTCTGAGCCACCACTTTGAACCAATATCAAAGAAAGATCAGCCTCATAAAAATCAGCTTTTCCAGATATATGAAACTTATAATCTCCTAACCGTTCAATGTCCTCGAGTAATGTTTTTGTTTCAAAATTAATTTTCACATCATTATGAAGTTTTGATACGATTGGCAATATAGATATGTTCATAAATAACCCTCTTTCTATGTATGAAAATATTATATCATATCTCCAGAAAAAAGAAATCTTTCCTTTGGGAAGTAAAAAATTCGTTTATATATTTTTGTTCTGTCTATAAATGTTATACTTTTTTCGGTTTTTCATTATATAAGCCTAATCCAACTACTTTAAAAACACCAACGATTAATGCGAAATACAAGAACATTTTTGGATTTGTTGTATAAATGCTCCATATACAAGATATAACGCTCATAAAGACACGATTACAGGCATAACATATCTGTTAATAAAGTTTAGGTCTTCTAATTTTCGGATGATAAAGATATACTCGATATATATCAATAACATTGCTGAAGTTTTGGGTTTGCAAAAAATAAAAAGCCACAAAATGGCTTTATTACTATCTTTATGGTGATTCTAGCAAAAGATAAACTAATACATTTTATTTATTTCTTAAATGACAAGTATCTAAGTGATCATCCACCATACCAACTGATTGCATATAAGCATACATTATAGTAGAACCGACAAAACTCATTCCTCTTCTTTTAAGTTCTTTCGATAGCTTATCACTAATCTCACTTGTTGGTTTAACAGGATTTGAAGACGAATGATGATTAACGATTTGTTTATAATCTACAAAACTCCATAAGAAGCTATCAAAGTCTTTAAATTCTTCTTGAATTTCAAGAAACACTTTTGCATTTCTTCTTGCTGAATATATTTTTAATCTATTTCTGATAATCCCTTTGTTTTCTCTTAATAATTCTAATTCATCATCAGTCATTTTTGATACTAATAGAGGATCAAAATTATGAAATGCATTTTTATATCCTTCTCTTCTTTTTAAGATAGTATACCAGTTTAATCCTGCCTGAGCTCCTTCTAAAACTAAAAACTCAAAAAGAGTAGTATCATCATGTACTTCTATACCCCATTCTTCATCATGGTATTTAGCATAGAGTTCCTCTCCTTCTTTGTTACCAAAACATCTTATTTTATTATCTGTTGTCATATCAAAACCTCCTAATTTATATAACATTATATTAAATGCCCTTTAATATAAAAGTCGAAACACAATCTTGTAAGGAAAGTGCAATACGCAAAAAAGTCAAATCACAAAGTCATAATGACTTCTTTTTTTGATCATTAAAGCGGTTTTGGAATTCTAAATTGTTGTAGTTTAATATCAATTAACCATTTAGAGAATTGTGCTTGATATCAAACACGTATGATATATGTTTTTAGAATGTTTAAAAAATCATACAAATCCATTATTTTCTTATAATTTCTTCATCATATATAAATGTGAATAACTTTTGAAATACTTTTGTTGTTTTTTAGTAAAAATAGAATTACTAATATCTATAAATCCTAGTCTTTTATATAATTTATAAGCTGAAACATTTGTATCTAATACTTCTAATGTAATTTTTTTTAAATTTTTCTCTTCTGCAATATTTTCTATTTCCTTGAAGAGCTTAGATCCAATACCCATCCCCCGGAACTTATTAGACACAACAATTCCATGTATATGTAATTCGCCTTCTTTTACTTCATGTTCAAAAAACCTACCCATTTCTCGTACCTTTAATAATCGAAATAATCCATATTTCTGTATTAATTTAAATACACATAAAGTTTCTGCTTTACTTACTCTCTTACCCAAATAATCCAAGTGTACTACACCAGCGATACAGCCTTCGACCTCCGCTACAATTATTCCTTCATTATTTTGCTTAGGAATAGTACCTGTATCCCTAATTATGTTTGTATTTATTACAATTCCTTTTTTTGTATAGGGATTCATCTTTAAGTTCCATAATTCCATGGTTACATTTAGCATATCTGTAAAATCTTTTTCTTCATATGGTCTAATTAACACCTTCATAATACGTATTCTCCTTTTTGCTATATATTATATTTCTTCATATATATTCATTGTAGCATAGAAATATCCGTAAATATATTTGCTATTGAAAAATCTATATTTTATTGGTTTAGTATATCAATAGTGAAATCTGAAAATTAAATAACTTGAAATAAAAAAAGCCATAAAATGGCTTTATATCTATTGAATTTGTTTTCATGAAGATTTGTATATGAAAATACTGGTCATCAATGTTGTTGTAGCTAAATACTTTATGCTTCTTCATATGCCCTGAAATATATTACATTTCCACCTTTAAGCACATAACAAACATAGGATGGCTCGTTGGGTGATCCAAACTTATATATAACGTAAAATTGATCAAAATCATTATAATAATCAAAATCATTATTATAGTAGACTAAATATTTGTTGCTAAAAAGTTTTGAAAAGAAACTTAACTCTGGTTTCAACGCATTAAGAGCAGCATCTGCAGCACTTTCTATGTTCCATATTCTAATATCACCGACATACAATGAATAACTATTATCCAACTCTGTTACTAAGGGGTATACAGGCTTGGGTGTAATACGCACTAAAACTACTTTGGGTTGATTCATAACAGCCACCCTAAAAGAGAATAATGCCAAAAACACAAAAACTAGCGAACCAACAAGAGCAAAATCTATTTTTCTTTTCTTCTTGAGTTGTTGTTTTAGTTTGTCTTGAGCTTCCTCGAATTTATAGGGCCTTCCGGTAATCAAACCCATAATACTAAGTAGAGTAACTGAAGAATACGGAAAAATTTTGAAACTCATATCAGGTGTCGATATTTCTAAAAATTCCCTGATCTTGCCTTTTTGGATCTTTACGTCCTCGATATCTTTGATAAGCACTTTTTTCTTTTTAAACAGCCAATATTGATATTCAAGAAACTCATCACTGATTATCAATCTTGTTCCTAAGAAGCGCACTAAAGAAATTATAAACAGAACTGATAAAACAATCAAATATGGATTAAGGATACTGTCTGCTTTTATGATAGCTACTAAAAAGAAAGCAAGAGCAAGTAATCCTAAATTAATCGGTGCACTCCACCTAGTGCGAAGTATTATTTTCATATTGACCTCCCTGTTAAGCAATCAAAATCATTATAACAAAGTACCGTGCGTTACACAATATTTAATTTTAAAAAATAACATGTCCGGGGACACATTACTTGTTTTTTACAACTTTTTCTATATATTTGGTGAATACCAGATGTGGTTTGTTTAGCCTGGATAAAAATAGAAAAAAAGCCACAAAATGACTTTATATCTATCTTAATGGTGATTCGGACCGGAGTTGACCCAGCGACACATGGATTTTCAAACATTTCATGCGCCTACTATTCAATATTTTTCAATTACTGTTCTAAATCATTAATGTTTTCTACAATCTTATAAGAGCTTGATGTATATATATTATTTTTTATTTGCAACTAAAATGAATATTCCTCCAATTATTAACCCAAATATGAGCCCTAATACACCTATTATAACGTGATTTTGAATTCTGCGAGTATGATATAAAATTGTTAATATCAGAGTTATTATAGACAAAATAAGAATTACAAATGCAAAAACTCCTCCTCCCAACGTTCCTAATGAGAATGATGAAAAAATTAAATATGATGTGACAACATAAATTATAATGATTCCCGCTAAATCTAAGCCTCTTCTGTGTTCGATGCTTTTCACTTGAAATCCTCCATATATATTTATTTAAAACTTATTTAATTATACCATAAAAAAACAGCAAATAAATTCACTTATGATTAATTTTCACTGTCTGAGTTTATCTGTGTGTAGTAATGGCATTTGTAAAACTTAAAAAAAGCAAATAAAAAAGCCACAAAAATGGCTTTATATCTATCTTAATGGCGGTTCAGGCAGGAATTGAACCTGTGACACATGGACTTTCAGTCATTTCATGCACAAAAACTTCCTAGATAAATAATTTTGAATTAGAAAGAACTGTGTATATGCCACAATTTATTGTAACATTTTTCATCGCTTCTTGACAAATACAATTTTCATGTTGGAATTATTACAATCTAACCACTATATGGTTAAGTCTTCCTCATTTAACCCAAGAGTAACTTCATCTATTACAACAAATATACCTTTTTTCAAAATTTGAAGTGATTTTGAAATTGCAATAGTCCCTACGAATGTTATTCCAACAGCAATGGCTTTAAAAATTGAAATTGCTGGGTAATTATTCCCTTCTATCAAACTAGCTTGCAGAAATTCAGGATTATTTACGTTTATTATTCCTGTCTTAAAAAATCCGAAAATTCCAATAATGAATATAATGATTGCCATAGAAAGAAACAACACTCCAAAAGTTAAAATTCTTTTCTTCGCTTTTTTTAATTGCTCTGTATTTCTAGAGTTCTTAATAGAACCATCAATAAGTGAATCAATAAATGTTTCTTTGTTTTTGTCATCAATTGCTTCTGTTTCTTTACCAAGAAGCACATCTATAGATATATTCAATTCAGAAGCAAGTAATTGAACATTATATAGATCTGGGTTTGCTTCGTTTCTCTCCCATTTTGAAATAGACTGTCTGGTAATTCCCAATTTCAAAGCTAAATCCTCTTGACTTAAATTCAATTTCTTTCTGTATTTTACGATATTGTCTCCTAATTCACTCATATAACCACCTCACTAAAATTATACATGTTATAAGAACCATTAACAAGACAATATTTGTTTGAAAACACGCAACCACAGGTAGCATTTCAACAAAAATCTGAGAATTACCTTGTATATGATTTCTATTTTGTCTTAACGGTGTTGGAATCAGATATGAATCAACACACGGATTTTCAGTCATTTCATGCATGAGGGAGTGTAACACACAGGCACTTAATAATCAGATTTTATTCTCTAACTCTATTAATGTTTTCTACCAATAACCAATCATCCATATTTGAAAATTTTTCTTTATTAAAAGAGAAGGGTTCAATTGCTTGTACATCCTTAATTTCTATAATAGCAAGGTATCTCTTGCCTCTAAATCTCATAAGTGCTTTTTTACTAAGTTTAACTCTATCGCTGATTGAATCGACTATTTTTTCAGAAGTCTGCTGATCCAATTTTTCCGAAAAGGTCACCCCTTTGACAGTACACAATGCTCTAATAAGCATCTCGCCATTATTATTGCACAAATATAGCATATCATTTACAGCAACTCTTTTATAAGGTAATTTTCTACCTGTAGCCCCACGTAAAATAATATCTTTTCTTTGTTCTATTAAATTTACCAATTCTTCTGACTTAAAATCTAAATATACTATATGATCCATTATTTCACCCTTTATTCCTTCAATATGTTTTTGTAACACTTAATATCTCACTTATTCTATTTTTGAATGATAAGAAATAATTTTAATGTGTTCTCCTATATTAAAAATAATATCATATTTATTTTTAAAAAACACAAAAGCTAACACATTCTATCGCAGCAATCCGAAAATCACGATTAGATCTTTTGAAAAAAATATATATTATATGAATTGCCCCTGTGTCATAACAGATTTTGGAAAACTAATAAATACCAAATATAAAAAACCATAAAATGGCTTTATATCTATCTTAATGGTGGTTCGGGCAGGAATTGAACCAGCGACACATAGATTTTTAGTCGTTTCATGCACAAAACCACTTCAAATAAAATTTTTAGAGTCCGAAAAAATGTGATTATCATTAGTTACAATTATTTGTTATCGGCTCGAGAACTTGTCAAGGGCTAGTAGACACAAAATGATAATATTATAGCAAGTCGTTTCACACATCACAATAAGGTTTATTGTATCGCATTACATATACCTTATTTTTTCGTAAAATATATTTAAAATACCCATTCCCAAAGTGCCCACTCTTTACAAGAAGACAAAACAAGAAGTTTGGTTTTTCTCTTTTGGCTAGTTTTGCCAGCACTTCTTCGTTATATAGCTCATTTTGTTTAATATTTTCTGCTAATTGTTTAACTCTTTTTTGTACATTGCGAGTCACGAATTTTGGCATTAAACGTAATACTTCACCTGCGGGGCTTATAGCTGTTCCCATGTAGGTAAAACCCATATATTTCGAAAAATATGCTAGATACTTCTCTACAAATCGACAATGGTTAGCACCAGTGAATCCACTCTGGATAATGTAATATATCCTTATATTTTTTCTCTTTCCTTTAATTACTTCAATAGCTTCTAGAAGTTGTTTTAAAATAGCAGGCATAGAATCGGTATATAGCGGAAATGCAATGAGTATATTGCAATCGTTAGTTATGCTGTTTATGACTGCTTGGTACTTTTTTGTTTCAATCGCAAAGAACTCATGTATATCTAACGTGTTTTCTATAGCTTCCACAATCCAATTTGTTAATATGTGAGAGTTAGATTTTATACCACGTGGAGATCCATTAATAATTACTAATTTCATTTCGCAACCTCCCTAATGATATATCATCTTTAATGGTGAATAGCAATTTAGAACGAAAATTTATTGCCATTCTTTGATAGCACCCATTTATAATTTCAATTACTTCTTCTGTTAAATCTCCACTATCAATTAATACTAGCCCCATATAGGGATATTCTTGGTATCTTTTGTGATGATGAACTTCTTTATCAATAATATCCATAAACGGATGAATGAGCTGAATCATTTTGTCATTAACTCTCTTTAATTCAGCACTTACAAATCCGGCCTTTACATCCGTTATAAATATTGTATGAGAAGACTTCATAATTTCCGAGCATATTAATGGCATATCATCTTTTTGAAAACACATTCCAGGCATTTTTACCCAACACCCAAAACAGCCTGTACAATTTTTTATCGTTAAATTGACAGTATTAATCACGTTTATATCAAGTCCTTTAAAATCTGAATCGGAATAAATGTGATTTGTTGTATTAATTAGTAAAATCATTACGATTACCTCCAATTTTGTTAATTTTGTTTAGAATTATTATAAAATTATCCTTATTTACTATATATTTAAGGGTTTATTTTTTTATTTTTTAAATTTACCGTCCTTCTAGTTCTAATAGTTGACACTATGAGAACAGCTAAAGCGTAAATTCCTATTAGAAACATTATACTTTCCTTCTTAATCTAATAACTGAAACCATTAAAACTGATAATGCATAGACACCAATTAAAAACATTATACTGTCTTCATAAACATGAAATTGAGGAATCTGAATAAGGGCAGGAAAAGGAATAGCCCAAATTAGCAATAGAATGTACAGTAGTAAATTTACTTTTTTGATTGAGTTGGTTAATAGCACCAAAGCTAATGCTGCTGTAGCACAAGGGAATGTTCCTGGAAAAATAAGCTCATTTATTGAGCGACCTAATAAAACACCCACAAGTGGATAGCAAAAAATAACAAAAAGAAACCCTAAGTTTAAATACTTTCTTGATCCTAATTTATTAAATGTTAAATTGGATTTCTTTGTAAATATATCAATTACAAATAGAATGCCAATAACAATAAACAAAACCCCCTGAACTTGTTTTAATGGTGATGGGAATCCTTTACCTAAAACGATAAAAAATCCGATACCAATCCAGAGATTACATATACCTAAATATGCCTTCATTAATACATTTGATTTTGATTTTGAACCAAACACTAAATATATTACAGCAACAATTCCTACTATCATAACGATTATTTGTGTAGGATAAATACTTTGACCATAATTTCGAATTACATTCCACCAATCTTGTGAACTTATCATAAAAATTACTCCTTTTTGTTAACGTGGTTAACTATATTTATTCATTTTTTAAACAGCAATGGTTCTGCTGTCTAAATAAATATTCATTTAATTCAAGTTTTTATTGTATAAATCCTCTACACATAATGTCAAATCTGATAAGAATGATTCCAGAAATTCAAGTTGATCATCTTTAAGACGCGATAAAAGACTATATATTGATTCAAAAGTTTCTTTACTAAATTTTTCATGTGCTTTATAAGCAATGCTACCCTTTTCTGTAAGATTAAACACAACTTCTTTTTGATTATTAAATAACTTGTTTTTGGTAATTAAATTTTTCTTAAGTAATTTAGTAATGAATTTTGAGGTTCCACTTTTTGAAATATTCAATCGTTCTGATAAATCTGTGAGATTTATGTTTTTATGGCTTCCGATAGCTTGCAAAGTATGTATTTCAGAATGATACAATAAATCCCCAGTGCCAAATTTTCTTGGGATTCTTTCAAATTCATTAAATGCTTCTAACGATTTAAAATACAATGTAATTACATTTTCATAACTTTTCATTTTATCACCACCATTATTGTACACTAGGTTAACATTAAATGTCAAGTAGTTTTTTTGAAATAATTTTTTATTAGTTTTAATTTGCATAAAAAAAGCCGCTAGATAGCTTAAGTTAGCGATAATGGTGGTTCGGGGCAGAATTGAACTGGTGACACAAGAATTTTCAGTCGTTTCATGCACATAAAACCTAGATTTATTTGAAGCTTACCCCAATTGTTTTGATATTCAACCACATAACTAATCTATATAAAATTGGAAAAAGAAAGATACCTAAAAGAGGAATCAAAGAAAATATACCTCCAGCAAAGCACCAATATACGCATAAAGGTATGCTTATCAAATATAAGTACATACATAGTTTTGCAAAACCATTAAAACTCTTATATATGAAACCATCTTTATTCAGTATTGAATCTAGATTCTTAACTTTTTCTAACCAAAAAAGCTTTCTTAGAATATTCATTATGTTCTTCATTTATGACTTCTCCTTAAATAATGGATTCTCAGTTATTTCATGCATAAATAATTACCATAATACATCTTGTAGTAGTATTATTATAAAAAAACTTTCTATACATTGCTTAACGTCTCTATTTTAGCATATAGTTAAATCATATACTATTTTAGTAAATCAAGCCATAGTTTTTCAGATGCGACAACAAGCTGTATCACTAAATCGATGAATTCACTATAATCTTTGGCTATATGAGCGCGGTCTAATGCATTATAATATTCCAATCTGTTTTCTTTTTTTATTACTATCGGTGGATAACCATATAAAAGTAGTACAAAATTAAGCAACAACCTTGCTGTTCTACCATTGCCATCTATAAATGGATGAATTTTTACAAACTCTCCATGTAATAATGTTGCTATAACTACTGGATGGTATTCTTTCCATTCGTGATGATATTCCATCACCAATTTTTGCATTAGTTCCGGAACTAAATAATATTTAGGAGGTATATGTTTTGCCCCACTGATCAAAACATTTTCTGTCCTATATTTTCCCGCATTCAAATTATCAATATCCTTTAAGATAATTTGATGAATATTTTTTATACTCCATTCTGAAATAGGTTCATTACCGTTAACTAACATTTTTAGATATAATATAGCTTCTTTATGATTAATTGCTTCCAAATGTTCTTTAACGCTTTTACCACCTATCGTAATGCCTTCTAATACTACTTTTGTTTCAGATAAGGTTAATGTGTTCCCTTCAATAGCGTTGCTATTGTATGTCCATTCTACAATTAAATTTTGTTGTAAGTTTTCACTCATTCTAGATGAAAAAGGTCTATTTTTATCTATTTCTTTTTTCAATTGATCTATCAGAAAGAAAGATTGATTTATTCCTTTATATATATTGTTCGTCTTTGTTCTTCCGTCTATAGGTTTAACTGCATCAATTGGTATAGACCAATTTCGTCCAATTTTAATTGCGCCTTCAATTCTACCTTCATCGCATAATACTCTTATTCTTCTATCTGTAATGTTCCATTTTCTTGATGCTTCCTTTGTCGTCATATAGTTCATATTAACCACCTCATATATATTATATTCCGATATCGGAATAATAGCAAGTTAAAATGCAAATTTGATAAATTAAATTATGATCAGCACATATTATTTATGGTAGAATTCAATGTATCAAAAATGCAAATAAAAAAAGCCACAAAATGGCTTTATATCTATCTTAATGGTGGTTCGGGCAGGAATTGAACCAGCGACACATGGATTTTCAGTCGTTTCATGCAACAAAAACCCTTAATAAAAATATAGCTATACTTTACGAAACCTTTATAAATTCTTTTAATACACCAAATGCAATTTCAACTTTTTCATAAGTGTTCATTGTTTCCTCTATACTCTCATTATACTTTTCCTGTAACTTAATGATGACATTTGGCAATCCTTTATCGCTACCAAAATCAGAATCGTTATCTAGAACTTTGAACGCCATCAAGAAAGTATCCTCAAAAAAATATTCATAAGACAATATAACCAATACATTTTGATTATCAATTAACTTAGTATAGGGATATACATAAATGCGGTATTGTTTTTGAAAATGGCTTAGATAATTGTTATCTAACACAAAAGAATTATCTGTAAAAATTGATAACCTGTGCTCAATCATTTTCTTTACTTTTCCAATACTTATCTTTTCTTTTTTCTTTTTTTTAATAATCATAATCTATCCTCGCGATATATGGATTTTCAGTCGTTTCATGCACAACTAAATGATATATTCCTTAAATAATATGAAACACTCTTTTAGTACTTTTTTTATTGAGATTAAAGCGTTTTTATCGAAACTAGGGTGATATTCATATGCATTTACTGCTGTATTACATCCGCCAAATAGCTCATTATAAACAAAATTATATTCTTTCTTATTGCCTATAAAATCTTTTTTAATCGAATTACAAATAGTATCTGTAATATTCCAGAAATCGATTATTTCACTGCAGTTCAATCTATCGTCTAGGTGTGAAATCAAGTATTCAAGTCGGTTGATATCATATTTAGAAATTCTATCTATTTCACATAATTTCATTTTATTATTCTTGGCATACGAAATTATTTTTTCAATGCTCTCAAACCTTAATAATATTTCACCATTCATTGCTAAGGAATCCTTATCTGAATCTTCAGGATAATAATATAGATAATATGTGTTTCTGCAATTATATATAGCGTTAATAACGTAATATTCTAAATTCATACCTTCACCCTCTTTTATTTAATGTTTTTTGAATTCTAAAACGTTCATTTATATTGAATAATGGATTTTCAGTCGTTTCATGCAAGTATAACATGCAATTTTCAACGATAAAATTATATTTAACCAACTACCAGAAATATGAATGTATACAAAAGTTATTGTTTAACTACCATTCCAATTCTATTCTGTATATAAATCATCAAGTATGTGGACATGTTCAGGGAGTGTAGTTTCTTCAAACAGTCTCTCACCTAACAGGAGACCTTCTTCAGTAAATAATATTTCAACTTCAACTAAATCAAAATCATCTTGATTTTCATTATCTGTATATCCTGTTGAATATACTGCAGGTAGTTCAATAACAATTAAACCATCTTTATCAATTACTACTGAAGAAATGTATAATCCTGCAACGGGTACACCACTACCATATATCATAAAGGCACAATACTTGTTATTTCCT
>Ga0075122_10001516_pt1 | contig 16517 bp, 16 predicted proteins | sample AntAceMetag02UKB_FD_69790 | JGI IMG/M metagenome (GOLD analysis project Ga0075122, IMG submission 69790) | Saline lake microbial communities from Ace Lake, Antarctica - Antarctic Ace Lake Metagenome 02UKB | ecosystem: Environmental > Aquatic > Non-marine Saline and Alkaline > Saline | place... | reverse complement strand
TTTTGAATTGTGCCCTGTTTTTACATTATTAATCCCAACGTTAGACTTCCTTTGTGAGACGATGATCAGAGGCGTTATGCGTTGGGCCCATATTCTTAATGATTCTTAGAATTTACAAATCTTTTAATTTTTCCAAACTGTCTTTAAAGAAATCTTTCTTTTCTTTAAGTGCTGTCGGACTTCCACCACCATGCCAAGTAAATCTCGGTCGCATTTGTACTGGAAAGATTCTTTCATTAGCATCGTCAAAGATTACCGCTGCACCCTTAACTCTGGGAAGCATATCAATCTCTTGTTCTAAACCTGCACGCATATAACTTTGGGTTAACATCCCCAGAGCTTCAACGTCCATTCTAGCAGTCAAACGATGTGCTAAAACTGTATCAGATTGCGTCATCACATCAGTATGAATCTTTGCTGGTTGCTGAGTTGCAAGAATTAAAGAAATTCCTGGCTGTCTACCCTCACGCAAAATGGTGATTAAAGCATCAGAAGCAGCAGTTTTTCCATCATGAGGTAAAAGTTCGTGAGCTTCATCAATGGCTAACCAGACCAAAGGTTCTTGCATTTTCTCTTCAACATCTTTTGAGAAATAATGCATAGCTGCATCTACAGATTTGAATTCTTCAGTTTTTCTTGCTAACATTCTTTGGTTAAATAAAGTTCTACTGATTAATCCCACAACTAAAGCTTTAATTTCCCAACCGGAAGACATGGTAGCATAAGGACTAACATCAAGTACAGTAACCTGGCCAGGAGCAATAATATCTTTTAATGGAGTGCCTTCTTTAGAAAAGATTTTCCAACCCTGTGCTTTTTCAAATTCATTAACAACAATATTTCTTACTACTCTTTCACTTTCTTGATCTTCTTTAACTAAAGCAATTAATTCGTCAAGGCCATAACTAACTTCCGCTTCACTTAATTTCTGAACCATCTTTGTAATCAAAACGCCTTCAGCAGAATTAGAACTTAATCCAAAAGCGGCACACCAATCATTAAATCCAACGTCTATTGGTCTAACTGAAAATGGAAAATCGGTAGGGATACCTTCTTCTTGATACTTGTAAAAGAAACCAGTAGGAGTAAATATTTTTACATCTAACCCTTTTGCTTCAAAACCCCACTCTTTAACTAAATCTGAATCTTGAAAATTAGGATATTTCATGGTCCAATAAATTCCCATTGTATCAATAAGAACAATGGAAAGGTTTTGTTTAATTTCTGGAGGTAAGTCTGCAAGACCTTCAGCGATAGAACCCATGGTATAAGATTTTCCTGAACCTCTTTTACCAACAATAAAGACAACGTGCGCCCCAGCAACATCTAAATAAACGGGATTGGAAAGAGAAGTAGTTTGTCCCATCTTAACGTACTGTTTACCAATTAAGACAGTACCCTCTTTACCAAACTTAGCCACATCTTTTTTACTTCTACCAATAATAACATCAAACACCATTAATCTCTTTAATTTGAATGAGAATAAAAAGGTTGTGGTAAATAATAATAGAAAGTTTAAAAAAAGTAGCTTCCTAATAAACAAAAATGACAATAATATCCATAGTTGGAACATCTGGAGTGGGCAAATCTTTTTTAATTAAGCAGTTAGCTGCAATTGAATGTTTACCTGCTTTCTTTGAAGGAGAAGAAGGAACAATCCCAAAAGAAATCTTGGAAAATATTTTTTCTGATGATGATTCCTCTATGCGTTACAATTGGTTCATTAATCATTATAAAAAAATATTAAGTAATGCAAAGAAAATTTCAGATTTGGGATTTGATTGTTATACTGATTGTTCAGAGTTATCAGCAAGAGCAATCTTAACTGCAGAAAACGCAGATATTAACTTTGCGTTACCAAAGTCAGACCAAATTGTTCTTTTAACAGCATCAAAAGAGAAATTACAAGAATTGATTGATTTAAGAGATCGTAATAGTGAAAAAAATAAAAAAACAATCATTAGAGCACTTAAAATTCAAGATCACTTTATTGAATTAGCAAAAAATGAGCGTGTTTTAATCATCGATAGATCAAAATTAGATTTTACAAAAGAAGAAAATTTAAAATCAATATTAAGAAAAATAAGAAAATAAAAAATAAAAAGTTTAATTCAGTTTATCATCAGTTAAAATGTTAACTCTTTGATTCTCTTTAACTTTGGAGTTAGTACCAACCAGATGAGTGATGTTAAACTTCTCTGCTGTTTTTACCAAATCGAGATCAATAGTTCCGTCTAAAACTAAAGCATAAACTCCACCATTAAGACTCTTAATAGTACTTGGTAATTCGCTCAAAGGAACTTTTCCCAAAATGTTCAGTTTATCATCAAAGATACAAGCACCACGAGTTCCGAAAAGGTCATCTAAAGTAGATTTGAACTTGCCTTTTTCTTCAGCAGAAACACTAACGGATTTTCTCATTGGTGGTCTTGCTGGAGGAGAACTAACTGGTTTTTGAAATCTTGATTCAGGTTTTCTATAAGGATTATTATCTCTTCTAACTTTAGAATTGTCTACCGGACGAGAAGAGAGTGCTCTTTCATGAAATCTTGATTTAGGTACCACTTCTTCTTTCAATGCACCAGTATCATCAATACCCAATTCTAACTTAGCTTGTTCTGCAGTTATTTTTCCACGTAAAGCTTTATGGATTTCTTTCTTAGTAATCTCTTCAACTTCTTTTCCATCTGGAGCTTTACAAACAGAATCAATATCTGCAACACTTAACAATTCTCTGACAATTAGATTTCCACCACGATCACCATCAACAAAAATAGTAGTAGTTTTCTTCTTAGTTAATTCTTTAATTGATTCTGGACAAGAAGTTCCGTTCAGAGCAATAGCATTTTTGAAACCATGCTTTAACAAGTTAAGAACGTCAGCTCGACCTTCAACAATAATGATTTCTTCACTTTCATCAATGTTTGGACCAGCAGCAAGTTTTTCTCTACCGTAATCGACAACTTCCATAACTCTTACTGCTTGTGCAACTTCATCAGCAATCTCTTGTGAATCTGGTAAAGTGTTTTCAGTTAAATCTCTTAACAGTTCTTTAGCCCGATCAACCACAAATTGTCTCTTACTAATCCGCACGTCTTCAATCTTTCCAACACTAACCTTAGCGTTACAAGGACCAATCCGTTGAATAACTTCTAAAGCTGCACCAACAATTGCAGTTTCAGTTTTATCCAAACTACTAGGAATAATAATTTCCCCTTTAGTTTTTCCAGAACTTGTAGAAACGTTAACTTCAATTCGGCCAATTCTTCCAGACCTTTGTAATTCTCTTAACTCTAAATCACTTCCTAACAAACCTTCAGTTTGTCCAAAGATTGCCCCAATTACATCAGGACGATCAACAACTCCTTCAATTAAAATAGTTGAATGAATAATATATTTTGCCGCTACTGGGCTTATTTTTGCCATTTTTATGCCTCCAATACTTTAGAAAGAGCTATCAAAATCATGAATTAACAAATCAAGATGAACTTGTACTTTTTTAGTTAGTGATTGATCATGATAGACACTCTTCTAAAGTGTTTATTGTTTTTTTATGTTATTTTTTTTCTAAAAAAATAGAATTCTTCTTTACTTTTCAACTTCAAATGAGGTTAGTGATAAAGATAAATGTAAGTCTATTTTTTTAGTATTTTGTGATTATGAAGCCCGTTCAACTAACTCCCGAATTCATTGCTTGGCGATTGCCGTGAACTCCCCCGGGTACTCTCGTTACGGGCTTAGTTTCTAGGGGCGCTTCTAGTATATAAATTATTCGGTCTAGAAATCGTATCTTAAAGAAAAAAAGAAGATTTTAGCCGTTACAGCCAAAACCAAACATTTTTTGGGGGTTAAATTATGAATATAAACCCCAGCAAACCAGGTTTATTCAACCGCAGGATGCTAGGGAAAAAGAGGTGGTTTTGAGGTGTTTACTACTTAAGAGAGGCAACTAATATATAAATGTTTTGGTTACTTTGTCACTGAAGAGTGATTATTATCAAATGTAAAACTATTTAAACGCCAAAATTAAACTAATGATTTAATGGTAACCAGGACATCCCAAGAACGATTTAGAACTGATAAAGGAGTATTTGACGCTTTTACAAATAAAAATCTCTACGAGCTTAAAAAGAGAGGTTATTTTGATGAATTAGAAAGTCCAATCTTTGTAGGAAAGGAAAGTAATGTTTTTTCTGCCAAGAGAGGAAAGAAAAAAGTTATCGTTAAAATTTATCGGGTTCAAAATTGTGATTTTAAACGGATGTTTCAATATATCAAACAAGATCCACGTTATGATTTTTTACGGAACAAAAGAAGGGAAATAATTTTTTCTTGGACTCAACGTGAATATAAGAATTTATTAAGAGCAGAAAAAGGTAAAATTAAAGTTCCAAAAGCAATTGCGGTTAGAAGTAATATCCTGGTGGAAGAATTTATTGGCGATTCTGAACCTGCCCCACCATTGAAAGATGCTTATCCAGAAAATCCGCAAAAGTTTTTTAATGCACTTATTAAAGAAATTAGAAAAATGTATAAGATTAAATTGATTCATGGAGATTTGTCTTCATTCAATATTCTTAATTATAATGGTAAACCAGTGTTGATTGACTTTTCCCAAGGAACTTTAACTAAAACGCCAAATTCTGAAGAATTATTAATCCGAGATGTAAATAACATCATTAAATTTTTTAAAAAGTTAGGAGTAAAAGCAGATTTTGATAAAATAATGGAAAAGATTAAAAAGTAAACCAGTGAAAAGATGAAGATGGAAGAAAAAGAACAAAAGGACAAAGTTTCTAGTTCCGTTGAAGCGGAACCGGAACCTGAAATGACTGGAGACGAATTTTCCTATGATTTGAAAATTCCCGAAGAAAGGATAGCAGTACTGATTGGAACTAAAGGGGAAACTAAAAGATTAATTGAAGAACAATCAGGTTGTGAATTAGATATTTCAAAAGAAGGAGATGTTATGATTATTGGTAATGATGGGTTAAAGTTATTTGCAGCCAGAGAAATTGTTAAAGCTATTGGGAGAGGATTCAATCCAGATATTGCTTTATTATTAACAAAACCAGATTACAATTTAGAATTTATTGAATTAAAAGATATTGCAGGAAAGAGTAAAAATACAATGTTACGTTTGAAAGGTAGAATTATTGGTAAAGGTGGTAAATCTCGGGAAGAGATTGAACATTTGACAAACACTTACATTTGTATTTATGGTAAAACTGTAGGGATTATTGGAGAAGTTGCCTGGACTGCATTAGCTAGACAAGCAGTAGGAATGTTAATTGATGGTTCAATGCATCGAACGGTTTACAAATTCTTAGAAAGGAAGAAGAAAGAAATCATGTTTGGGTAGAATTGTTACGATTAAATATTTTATTTTTCTCATTTCTTTTCACCAAAACCCTACCAAATAAGGGGTTTTAAGATTAATTTTTCATTTTAGAAATCCTTATAAAGCTTATCTTTTTCTTTGATTTTAATGGCTGAACAAAACGGGCGAAAAAGTGCAGAAGATCTTGCTAAGAAGCAAAGAGATATTTCTATCGCTGAATTCTTTGAAAAAAATAGACATTTGTTAGGATTTGATAACGCCAGAAGAGCATTAATGACCGCGGTTAAAGAAGGAGTAGATAACGCTTTAGATGCTTGTGAGGAAGCAAGAATTCTTCCGGAACTTAATATTGAACTAATCCAATTAGATGAAACTCGGTTCAGAGTAATCATGGAAGATAATGGGCCAGGAATTATTAAAGCACAATTACCAAAGATTTTTGCAAAATTATTGTATGGTTCAAAATTCCATAAATTGTCTGCAACTCGTGGTCAGCAGGGAATTGGAATTTCTGCCGCTGTTCTCTATGGACAATTAACTACCGGAAAACCAGCAACAATTATTTCTAAAACTGAAAAAGACAAACCTGCACAACAAATTAAATTGAAAATTAATACTACTACTAACAAGCCTGATGTGATGAATGAACAGGAAATGGAATGGGAAGGGAAAGACCATGGAACAAGAATAGAGATTGATATGGAAGGTAGTTATGCAAAGGGTAAACAATCAGTTGACGAATATATTAAAGAAACAGCAATTGTCAATCCTCATGCAACATTCATTTATACTAATCCAGAAGCAGAACAATTTATTTTTCCTAGAGCTACGGACGTTTTACCTCCAGAACCTAAAGATATTAAACCGCACCCTTACGGAGTAGAGTTGGGAAGACTAATTAAAATGTTGGAATTAACTCCCTCAAAAATTTTACAACAATTCTTAACAACTGAATTTGTTCGGGTAGGAAGCGGAACGGCAAAAACTATTTGTGAGAATTCAGCATTGTTACCAAAAACTCGTCCGAAAAAAGTTTCTCGAGAAATGGCGGAACAACTTTACAACGGGATTAAAAAAACTAAAATTATTGCCCCACCAACAGATTGTATTAATCCTATTGGCGCAGAACTACTTGAAAAAGGGTTACGAAAAGAAATTAATGCAGAATTTTATTGCTCATCTACTAGACCACCATCAGTTTATCGAGGAAATCCATTCCAAATTGAAGCAGCAATGGCTTATGGTGGAGAGCAAGAAGGAGATAAAACGATTAGAATTATGCGTTTTGCTAACAGGGTACCATTATTGTACCAACAAGGTGCTTGTGGGATTACTACCGGAATTCAAAACACAGCTTGGCGAAATTATGGGTTACACCAAAGTAGAAATTCTTTACCCGTTGGACCTTGTACAGTGGTAGTGCATATGACTTCTGTTTGGGTTCCATTTACTTCGGAATCAAAAGAAGCACTTGCCCATTATAACGAAATTATTAAAGAAATTAAATTGGCATTGCAAGAATGTGGAAGAAAGTTAGCGATGTTTGTTAACAAGAAAAAAAGAATTAAAGATGAAAGTAAGAAAAGAAGTTATATTGAAAAATATATCCCTCACGTGGCAGCAGCGTTACAAGAATTAATTGGTTTAGATGAAATTAGTAAGAAAAAAATCGAAGATGATTTAGCTGAAATTTTAGAACATACCCGGGGAGAATTGGAAGAAATTGGAATTAATAACCCTGATTATGATCCAGAATTAGCTAAGATTGGAAAGGAAGATAAGAAAGATAAAAAAAATGATGAAAAAGTTGAAGGAAAGAAAGAAAATAAAAAAGAAAATAAGAAAGAAGATAAAGAAGTAGAAGATAATGAAGAAATAGAAGAAGATAATAATAACAAATCAAAGAAAGGGCAAACAACATTAATGTAAAATGGCAAAGAAACAAAATAAAGTTATAGAAAAAATTCAAGACATTGCTCAAGATATTTATAATACCATTAAAAAAATTAAACAGCCAGAATTAGAAATGCCAATTAGGGCTTTAAGTAACGTTAAATATAGTGAGAAAGAAGGTTATTTTAAAATTCAAGGTAAAGTAAAATTAAGAACATTAACTGCTTCTACTATCAAAACATTTGCTCAAACATTAAGGATGATGGGACTTTCAAAAAGTTTAATTGAGTCAGAAGATATTGCCACAAAAAGGGAAGCTTATTACGTTTCTAAAAACTGGGGAGAGGCTAGATTCAAAGAACAGCCAGAATCTGATACAGTGATGGATGATGTGGAAGCAATGATGCGAGTTAACAGAGAACAAATTGGTTTTATCCCAGAAGAAAAAGGTGGCGATGTTGCTGGAAAGTTGATTGTGATTGATAAAGATCAAGATACAGGAAAAGAATTAAAGATTGATTGTACCAAATTTGGAAGTGGTGCTTATTCTGTTCCTAGTTCAGTTGAAGAATTGAAATTTGAAACTAATGCCAAGTTCATTTTAGCGATTGAAACAGCGGGTATGTTTCAAAGATTGGTTAAACATAATTATTGGAAAAAAGCTAATTGTATTTTGATTTCGATGGGTGGAGTTCCGACTCGTGCTTGTAGGCGTTTTATCAGAAAATTAGCTGATGGGAAAAAATTACCAGTTTACGTTTTTACTGATGGCGACCCTTATGGTTTTGGTTCGATATATCGAACATTAAAAGTTGGTAGTGGTAATGCTGCTCACATTAACGAGTTCTTTTGTGTACCACAAGCACAATTTATTGGCATTACTCCACAAGATATTATTGATTACAAATTACCAACGCATCCGTTGAAAGATGTTGATATTAAAAAAATTAAAGATTTGATTAAGAATGATCCTTTTATTATTCATCATAAACCTTGGCAAAAAGCTTTGAAACAAATGGCACAAATGAAAGTTAGGGCGGAACAGCAAGCATTAGCTAAGCACGGACTTAATTTCGTTATTTCTGATTATTTGCCAAAGAAACTTAAAGATCATAAAACGTGGTTGCCTTAATTCAAACATCTACAAAGTTTGTAACCTTCATTCAAAGCTTTAACTTTTGAACTGAAAACTAACTTGTTTTTAGGCATAATATTCTGTGCAAATGGACATTTATGATCATGCACTTTTTTAGAATTTTTTGCAGCAACAATTTTTTTGTTAGTTCTGATAACTTTAACAGTTTTACCAACATTTCTTTTGTTAGTTTTTACAATTATTTTTCTTTTAGGTGTTTTAGTTAAATTGTCAACTTTTACTTTTAACTCAGCATTCTCTTTCTTTAACTCTTCAACTTGGTTTAAAATAAACTTTATATGGTTAAATAATGTGGTGATATCGCATTTAGCTAAACTAAAAGAGTTAATAACATTTTGTTCGAATTGATTCATTTTATTGTACCTCACAAGGTGATATTTAACTTAAAATAAAGCACATTTATAAAGTTTTTGGTAGTTTTATCACTATTAAGTGGTTCTAATAAAAAGGTAAAGTTTAAATGGTAGTTATTTTTAACAAAAAATATGAAAAAATTAAATATAATCTTAATTTTGAGCATAACATTATTCTTGTTATCATGCGGGGGAGAAAAAATGACAAATAGAACAGCAACATTTTATACTACATTAGGAACAATTGAAATTGAATTATTTGAAGAGCAAATGCCAGTAACAACGAAGAACTTTGTTGAGTTAGCTGAGAAAGGTTTCTATGACAATACTAAGTTTCATCGAGTAATTTCTGGATTCATGATTCAGGGTGGAGATCCGTTAAGTGCCGATGATACTAAGAAAGCAAGATGGGGAACTGGCGATCCGGGATATAAGATTAAAGACGAATTTGGTTCTGTTGGGAATAATAAAGGGACGATTGCGATGGCTAATGCTGGTCCTAATACAGGAGGAAGTCAATTTTTTATCAATCTGGTAAACAATAATTTTTTAGATTCAAAACATCCGGTTTTTGGTAAAGTTGTTAATGGATTGAATATTGTAGAGAAGATTGGTAGTGTGCAAACTAAAGCAGGAGATGTTCCTGTTGAAGCAGTAGTTATTGAGAAGATTGTTATTAAGTAAATTTTATTTTTTTATTTCTTCTTTAATTCCAATGATCATTTCTTGATATGAACTTAAGATTTTAGGCACTTCAATTGTCTTTAGGTTTTGTTCTTGAAAACCAGAATCACTGATTAAAATTCCGTTTGGTTTTATTTTATTGAGAATGTTATTTTCATAATTGGGAATATTATCACGCATAATTCTGAATGCTTTTTCGAAATAGATGTCAATTGGTTCTTGATTTGGCAAATGGGATTCTATTTTGTTTAAGACGAAATTTAAGTTTATTAAAGTGTTTTTCCAATGAAAACTGACGATGTTATTTGATTTGTTTTCTGCGAAAGAAATTCCAATATCGTCCAATACTGTTTTAATTAAACCGAAAACATTTTCAGAATCAACAAAAGTTAAATTTGCTGTTTTTATTTGTGGGAAAAGTTTTTCTAAATATATCAATGGGAAAAGAATGTCAACCCCGCAACCAGGGTATAATAAAGAAATCTCTTCTTTATCTAGGGGGATTTTAATGTTGTTTAATAAATTAAGATTGTCATAATCTTCAGTAAAAATGTAGGATTTAAGTTTCTCTTCATTGATTTTATTATTTGGATCTAGGCCTTTAGCAGTCACGTTTCTTTCTTCATAAAAGATAGCTTGATTCATAAAATGATAATAATTAAACTTGCTTAAAAGAATTTCTATTTTTTAGCCTATTTAAAACGAAATGTTTAAAAGTTATCTCTTGATTTAAGTGTTTATTGGGCCTGTAGCCTAGCCTGGATAGGGCGCCAGCCTTCTACCTGAGAAGCAGAACTCTGAGTTCGTCTCATGATGAGAGCTGGATACCGTGGGTTCGAATCCCTCCAGGCCCATTTTAGATCATATCATATTCACGGGTTCGTGGCAAAGCGGCTAATGCAGTCCCCTGCAGAGGGACGGATCGAGGGTTCGAATCCCTCCGAGCCCTTTTTTATTCTTTTCTTTTTATTCTTGCTTTTTTAACAAATATTTATCAAAGAATAAGTTAAGATCGTCTAATGGACGAATATAACAAGAAGAAGGATGTTTCATTTCATTTACTTTTTGTTGAGCATAAACTAAATTTTCTGCGGTTTTCCAGCCTTCAGTTTTAGTATCAATAATTACTGCATTATGAAACGTTGGAAGACAACTTAAAGCAATATCAGTTTTAATTCTCTGGTAAACCATCTCGCCTTTAACTTCTAAAAGATGATCGGCAATCATGGGAAGTACTCTTAAAGAAGTTTCTATTGTTTCAGCCAAAATTTTCTTTACTAAGCTCATACAAATGAAAGATAAAATAAATTTATAAAGATTTAGGTAATTAAAGACAATTAACAGTAATTATTGACAAAATGGTAAAAAAAAACATAGCTTCACTGGAACTAGCAGCAATCATCAATGAACTGCAATTTTTAGTAAAAGGTAGAATCTCGCAGGTTTACCATCAGGAAAAGATGGAACTATTGTTTCAATTACATGCAGTTGGAGAAGGAAAACAATTATTGAAAATTGTTCCAGGTAAATTTTTATGTTTGACTGCACGGAAAGAAACGCCATTAAAACCATCTTCATTTTGTATGCAGTTACGTAAATATCTTAATAATGCGACCATCAAAAAGATTGAACAGAAAGGTTCTGAAAGAATAATTGTTTTTGAAATTCAGAAAGCAGAAAAGTATTACTTGATTATTGAATTGTTTTCTCGGGGTAATTTGATTTTAACTGATACTGAAGATATAATCATTGCTGCTCTGGAGCAAAAGAAATGGAAAGATAGGAATATCAGAGTAAAAGAGAAATATATTTTTCCTACACCAGGAATTGATTGGAAAAGATTAAGTGAGAAAGAATTAGCTGATGTATTGAAAAAGAGTGAGAAGAAAAATCTGGCAACTTCAATTGCTACAGAAATTGGTTTTGGGGGGTTATATGCAGAAGAGATTTGTAGATTAGCAGGCGTTGATAAAGATAAATTACAGAAAGATGTTTCTGAGAAAGAAGTTAAAGCTTTAGTTGGAGGGGTTAAAGAATTGTTAAAGTTGATTGAGAAACCAAGCGGATTTATTTATGAAAATGATATCACCCCCTTTGCATTGGGAAGTAAAGATGAGAATAAAGATGAAAAGGAAAATAAATTAATTAAAGAAACTAAAACATATAATGAAGCGATTGATACTCTTAATCCATTTGAAATTATTTCTCCATATGAACAAAAGATTCTTTCTGCGAAAAGAATTATTAGTGGTCAAAAAAAGTCCATCAAGAAACAAGAAGTGAAGATTGAATCAAACACGAAGAAAGGAGAAACTATTTACGATAATTATCAACCATTACAAAAGATTATTGATTTTGTTAATTCTGCGCGGAAAGAAGGAAAAGATTGGAAAGAGATTGAGAAAGAGTTGAAAAACATTAAGAAGATTAAAGGGATTGATTTGAAGAATAAGAAAATTCTGTTAGAATTTTAAACTTTCCTAACGAAAAGTAAGAAAATTCTGTTAGAATTTTAGTTTAATTTAAAAATAACCTGAAACTTTATAAAAACTAATTCTTGGCAAGAGTAAAATGCAAGATTCAGCTCAAAGAAAGGAAGATTTCCGTAAAATCTTCAAATGGAACTACGAAACTGTTTATGAGGAAATATGGGGGCCAGAAGCGTTTTATCATGGAGAAGAAATTCAACCAGATTTAGAAAATTATTATCAAGAATTTGTTAAAGATTTGTTTGGTAGTATTATGCCAGTTTCTTTAGAAAAAATTAGTGAGTCGATTAAAAAGTCAGATTTAGTTTATGTTAGTGACTTCCATCCATTAAGGGTTGCTAAAAATGGATTTATTTCTTTAATGGAAGATAATGAAGATTCTCGAGAAACAATAATTATGTTGGAAGCTTTCTCCAGCAAACAACAAAAAAAGATTGATTCATATCTGCGAGGAGAAAATGATGAGAGTAAATTGAAAAAAAGTATTAGTAATAATGGAACTGGAAAATATTCTTGGCAAGGGTTATCACTTATTTTAGAATATGCTCAAGAAAGAAAAATTCCTATTTATGGAATTGATATTAATAGAGATCTTTTAGAGAGGGATAAATTTTGGGCAAGAAAACATCAAGAGGTTTTGGAAGGAAATCCAGAAGCAAGAATTTTTACATTAGCAGGAGAGTTGCATTTAGCAAAAAAACATTTACCTCATGAGGTTGAAAAAATTTGTTCTGGAGTGAAAAGTACAACAATCTATCAGGGTTTAACTGAAGTGTTTTGGGAAATGTTAGAACAAGGAATTGATGCCCATTCAGAAGCAGTAGAAATTAATAAAGACACATTCTGTTTAAACAATTGTTCACCATTATTGAAAGCGTTAGTTTACGAAAGGAATGTTGATTTAGACGAATTTTCAGGAACAGAAATTGACCGAATTTACAAATCGATGTTAAGTGAAGTGATCAAAGAATCTTTAGGATTAAATGGGAATGGTCAAGATTTAAGATTGGTGAATATTATTGATTTAGAATACATTGCCCATAGTAATTTAGAAGAGGAAGAAGCATCACAAGTTTATGAACAGTTATTTTCTATAAATTGATTGTTAAAAAGAAAAAGAAAAGAAAGAAAATAAAAAAAACTATTTCTTACCGAACCCACGAGAAAACTTTCAGTTTTCTGGGAGTTCTGAAAAGTTATTTTCCTTTTCCGAACCCTTCAAATGATTTCAGGATCTCTAAAGGTACAGCGAAAACAATCGTATTACTTTGATCTGAGCTCATATCATTAATACTTTGCAGAGTTCTCAGATGTAAAGCACCAGGTGCTTTTGCTAACATTGTAGCTGCTTTAGACATGTTGCCAGCGGCCAAAACTTCTCCTTCTGCTTTAATGATTACTGCTCGCTTCTCACGTTCAGATTCAGCTTCTTTAGCCATTGTTCTCTTCATGTTATCTGGAAGCTCAACATGTTTCAAATCAACAGATTCTACTTTAATTCCCCAAGGGTCAGTAGCTTTATCAACAATCTGTTGAATTCTACTAGAAATCTGATCTCTTTGACTAAGTAATTCATCTAAAGTAACTTCTCCCACAATATCTCGCATCGTAGTTTGAGATAATTGAGATGTTGCATAAAAATAATTTTCTACTCCTAAAATTGCTTTCTCTGCTTCTGATACTTTAAAGTATAAAACCGCATTAACTCTCACAGAAACATTATCTTTAGTAATACAATCTTGATCAGGAACGTCAACAGCTTTAACTCTTAAGTCAACTCTTTCCCAGGATTGAATAACAGGAATAACCATTCTCAAACCAGGTTTCATAGTACCAGTATATTTTCCTAACGTGAATCTTACTCCCCGTTCATATTCTTTAACAACTTTCAAACTTGCCAGAACGATTAAGATTACAGCAATAACAATTGGATTCAATAATCCAAACAATAATAAATTTACCATTTAATTTTCCACCCCCAATGGATTAATTATGATTTATGGTGTTATGCTGAGAAGAAGTATATAAAACTTTTTATCGTTTACTGCTTATCAATCTTAGCTAAATATTTTTCAAGATCTTTATAATCATTTTTTAAGATAATAATATTTTATTAATCTCTTCTTCACAAACAATTTTTCCTTTTTTTAATGAAATAGTGATTAAATCATCAATAAGTTCGTTCAATCTCTTTTTTGTTGAAATATTTCATTTTTCTAACAACAATGCGTTTATTTCTTTACTTTCTTTCTGATATCTTTCTTAATTTTCTTTACTTCTGTTTTATGTTTCTTAATGTCTTTTGCGTGTTTTTTTGTTTTTTCTTTACTGATTTTAACTTTTTGTTCTTTCTGTTTAATTCTCTTTTCCTTTTTCTTTAATTGTTTAGTTTCTTTTTTTATCCCATGCAAATGTTTCTCTCTTTCAAATTGTTGTCTTTTAATGTGGGTTTCTAAATTACGATGAAAGAATTTTACTAAGAGAGGGGCAATTAAGGTGGTGATGATTGAGAGAATAATTACAGAAGTTAGCAAAACATCATCAAATAAACCGAATTCTGTTGCAACTAAAGCCACAACCAAAGTAGTTGACAATTGAGGGATTGTAGCAGCAGCAACAATTAAACTTTCGTGTTTAGAATTTCCCGAGATGAGGCTGCCAAAAAAACCGCTGATAAATTTAGAGAAAATTAATCCGAAAACAATGGTACTAGTAATGATTATGTTTTCAATTGATAGTAAAGCAGAAAAATCGGTTTTCATGCCAATAACTAAGAAGAAAATAGGAATAAAGATACCATAACTAATAGTATAAATTTTCTCTAAAACTAACCTATGCTTAATTGCATCAGAAAGAAACAAGCCCACAAAAAAGCCGGCAATGATTGCATGGATACCTAATAGTTCGAAAAGAAGAGCGGTAATGATAAGGACAATAATGATAAATCTTAGTTCGCCTTCAAAAACGTCTTCTTTTTGAGTTTCCACTTTTTGTTTGACAAATAATCTTTGTAATCTTGGTAAGAGGAAGAAAAGTAATACTAAAGAAGCAAGAACAACAGGAATGTAAGCTGTTAAAGGAAGAACTGGATTAGGGTTAATATGTTGTAAAAGAAAAGCCAATATTAGAAGAGAAGTTACATCTTCGAAAACTGTAGCACTGATAATAATTTTTCCTAAATCAGTTTCAGCAAGTTTAGTTTCTTTTAGTGAAGGAATAATAATTGCAATAGAAGAGGAAACAAAAATTGCCCCTAGGATTAAAGAAGTAATCAGATTATAACCAAAGTAATGAGCGATGTAATATCCAATTACAAAAGGAATAATTCCATTGAATAAAGCGATGATAATTGCCTTTTTACCAATTTTTCTTAATGAAGATAATCCAACATCTAATCCTGCCGTGAACATTAAGAAAATTGCACCTAGAAAAGCAAGGAAAGAAGCTATATCGCCTAGGTCTAAAAGTTTAAACCCGAAAGGGCCAATAAGTACTCCAGCAATAATGATTGAAGTAACATAAGGGATATGAATCTTCTTAGCTAACTCTGGCAGAATAAATGCTGCCCCAATGATAATCAGGAAAAATAATAAGTAGTCCATTTTAATATAGAAGTAAATATTTTATGTTAATAAAATTATCTGTTATGGAAAGAAAAAAAGAAATTATTTAAAGAGGTTTATGCTTGAAATGATTATGATCCGTAAATCGTTTATTTTTCTGGAAAAAGTTGGTTATGGAAAAGAAAGAAACATCTGGGAGCAAGGGATTAAAGATTGGAATGATTTTTTGCGAATTGGGGAGATTAAAGGAATTTCTATAAGAAGCAAATTGTTTTATGATCGGAAAATAAAAGAAGCGAGGGAGGCTTTGATTAAAGAGGATAGTGCTTACTTTATTGGGAAATTGCCACAGGTGGAGATGTGGCGGTTATATGATTATTTTCGTGAAGAATGTGGGTTTTTAGATATTGAAGTTGATTCTGTTGGGAAAGTTATATTGGTAGGGATTTCTGATTATTATAATAGCAACTTTTTTGTGAAAGGAGTTAATTTGGATAAAAATCTTTTAGAGAAAGAATTATCTAAATATAAATTAATTGTTACTTTTAATGGCGGAGCGTTTGACTTACCGAAACTGAGAAAGCAAATGGGGATTAAGATTGGGGTTGCTCATCTGGATTTAAAACCATTATGTGTGAACATGGGTTTAGTAGGGGGACTGAAAGAAGTGGAGAAGAAACTTAATTTGAAACGGCCTGTGCATTTGAATGGTAATCCAGTAGATTTATGGAAAGCTTTCCACGCTTCTGGAGATCGTGAATATTTAGATCTGTTATTGAAGTATAATGGAGAGGATATTGAGAATCTGAAAGCGATTGCTGGATATGTTTATGATAAATTGAATGCTAAATTAAACGTAATATTTAAATAGCAAATTACTTTCATTTAGGTGATACATTAAATAATATTATAAAAATCGGCACAATTCAAAAAGTGAGTGATAAGAATATAAAGCAGTAACCATTTTGTTTAATTGCAAAAACAAACAAAATGAGGTGTTACTGCAATGACTGAAATACAATTGAATTTTAATAATCT
>Ga0075122_10001513_pt1 | contig 16537 bp, 21 predicted proteins | sample AntAceMetag02UKB_FD_69790 | JGI IMG/M metagenome (GOLD analysis project Ga0075122, IMG submission 69790) | Saline lake microbial communities from Ace Lake, Antarctica - Antarctic Ace Lake Metagenome 02UKB | ecosystem: Environmental > Aquatic > Non-marine Saline and Alkaline > Saline | place... | reverse complement strand
CCTAATAAAAAACAACAATCGCCTATTATATACTTATTAGGCTCGTAATTATGTACGCGGCTTAGATAATACCTTAACTGAATGATATCCATATCGTCCAACGTCTTACCATTTCGCGCTGATGGATTCCATTCCGGGGTGTTTATAAACTCGATATCTTCGCTAAACTCGTTAAAGGCGAAAATATCCGATAAATTTAGATCATCAGTAAAAATTCCCATTGTTTTTCGTAGCGGTTGGTTTGCCATTCTTCGTAAGTCCTTTATTCGCTAAGGATTAGAGGTTGATTCTTGTAAGTCTTTTAACCACAACATATTATGTGAATTTATACACCTTATACCTATGTTCCTTACACTTGTGTAATAACGACCCCCCTATACTATATAGTGTATTCCTACAGAAGTTAGAGATATAGGTTAGGTTGTATAAAGCATTGGTATCAAAAGAACTAGTGTTTAGAGGTCTGATAAGGTTATATAACCTATTGATTGTAAATATTTTATGTAAAATTTCGACCTGTTCATAATAAATATATCTATTCTATATATATGTTCAGCCGGGATTCTGAACCATTCGCCCTTCATCTTAAATTCTTTTAATTCTTCATGCACCATCTTTTCTGTTTTTATCGCGTCATTAATCTCGGCAAACCCGGCTATTTTCAAACTAAACGGACAATATTGTTGAATAACTGTTCTTCTATTCTTCATCGACCTTATATCCCTTGAATGTCCGATTTTATATATGTCCTGATCAACAACCTTCATAAAATAAACAATATGCTTGTTCTCTTTATACCTCATATTATTCCCCCTCCCAATGACACTCGCAAAGGCATTCGCCATCGCATCGGTCTGGATCACAAGTACAAAAGCCGTTATTCGTTAAATGCCGCTCCTTTGCTTCTTTATAATTGAAATCTGGGTACTGGTTAGCCTGTGTTGCCCTTGCTTGATCTGATTCAAAGTTTGGCGCGCTCATATCTTATCCCCCATAAAAAACCCCCCAGCTCTCTTTGGACAAGAGATGCGCTACTTCTATCGGTTGGATTTAGGTAGGCGAGCCGGGGGGAATCTGGTTTAATATATCTTTTTGTTTTTATCATCTCGTTGTCCATAGTGAAAATTATATACCTATTTTCAACTCTGTAAAGTGTTTTTTTTTATTTGTATGTATCGTGAAATGTGGTTTGTCGACGAGGATTATACACACCCAAAAATTGTATCAGAAAAACCTTTAATTTTTGTCTTAAATGTATAATAATAAAGTATGATTGCAAAAACAAAAGAACTCTCCATAGTCTATATTGATATAGACGCCCTTAAGCCATCAGAATATAATCCGCGGAAATCATCACCTAAAGAATGCGCTGACCTTAAAAATTCTATCCAAACATTCGGGCTTGTTGATCCTGTTATCGTTAACTCTTTCCCGGAACGTAAAAATATTATTATTGGTGGACACTTTCGATGCCGTATGGCTAAAGAACTGGGATATACTAAAGTCCCTGTTACTTACATTGAAATATCGAATATTTCTAAGGAAAAGGAACTCAACCTCCGATTAAATAAGAACTCCGGGGAATTTGACCTTGAACTTCTTGCTGCGTTTGATGAGTCTATGCTGCTTGATGTTGGATTTGATAGTACGGAGCTGGATGAGATATTTGCTATGGATTCAGAAGAGAAGGATGACGAGGTGCCGGATGGCTGATAAGACATCAAAGAATCCAAGAGGATCAGGACGGAAGTTAAAGACCTTTGATAAGACGGTATTCGAGGAACTTTGTAAGATACAATGTACTGAGAAAGAGATATGCGGCGTATTAGGGATGGGGATAGATACCCTGCTCAAGAATCTCAAAACAGAATATGATATGACGTTTAAGGAAATCCGTGGACAGTATGCTGAGTTTGGGAAGGCGAGTTTGCGGCGTATACAGTTTAATCTTGCAAAGAAAAGCCCGGCGATGGCGATCTTTCTCGGTAAGAACTATCTAGACCAATCAGACCATAAAGAGGTTAGAATAGATAATGCAGACGAACATTTCAAAGCTATTGCCGATGCAATTATACGATCTGACACCAATCCAGGTTCGGTATTACAACGATGATCATAGGTTTATTGTTAATCCGGCTGGTCGCAGGTCAAGGAAAACGTTATTAGGTCGGAGGAAAGTATTAAACAAAGCTCTAAAGTTTCCCGGGAGATACTTTCATGGTTCGCCTACTTATAAACAATCTAAAGATATATTCTGGGAAGGTCTTAAAGCTGATACGCGGTTAATACGGAAATCTAAGTCTGAGACGGATTTAGTTGTTAAGTTATACAATGGATCAGAGATACATCTTATAGGCTTAGATAAGCCCGAACGAATAGAGGGTCAGCCCTGGCATGGTTGTCATATAACAGAGTTCGGCAATCTTAAAGGTATAGCAGCTTGGAACTCTAACATACGACCCGTGCTTTCTGATACAAACGGATGGGCTTTACTTGATGGAGTTCCAGAGGGAAGGAACTTCTATTACGACGTAGCCTTAAAGTCTTGTGGTGGGGTTATCCCTTCTTCTCAACATACGGTCGGTAGTTACGCTGATAATGGTAAAGAGTGGGCTTATTACCATTGGTTTAGTTCAGACGTTTTATCTTCGGAAGAAATCGAGGCTGTTAAAGAAGAATTAGATGATAGGACGTTTAGGCAAGAATACGAAGGATCGTTTGAAAGCTACGAAGGGTTAGCATATAAGGAGTTTGGGGTACACAACCTCGATAGTTCTTTGAAAGAAAGCATTGAAGTAATCTCGGTTGGTATGGATTTTAACGTTGATCCTATGACCGCTACTCTGGGACATATCAAGGGTAATACATACGAACAGTTTGGCGAAATATGGCTTAACAACTCGAATACCTTTGAGATGAGAGATGCTTTAATAGACAGATTTAAGAACCCGGAAAGGATAGTTGTTTATCCTGATTCAACTGGTAAGAATAACGAGTCTAATGCCCATAGATCAGATTTACAGATATTAAAGGAGGCAGGCTTTAAGGTATTATCTAAGTCTACTAACCCTCGGCAGAGAGATAGGATCAACAACGTTAATGCTTTTGTTAAAGATAGGAAAGAGTTTACTAGATATAAGATAAACCCCACAACTTGCCCCCGGACAGTTAATGATCTTAATAAGAGAGAGAGCTTACCAGACGGCAGGTTGGACAAGAATCAAGAGAGAGATCAACAGGTTGGTCATATCTCAGATGGTCTTGGATATTTAATTTCTTATAATTTCCCAATTATAATGGGACAGATAAAGGGGCTACGAATATAATGGATAATATCGTTAAAGAGTTGGTTGAAAATCCTCATGTTATTTGGCAGAACAATATTAATTATTGGAACTTCTTGCTTAATAGCTATGAAGGTGGGCGCGCTTATACGAAAGCCGAGGTACAGAACCAAACAACAAAAGGTAGCGGAGTTATTAAGGTATCTGTAAATGGTAAGGCGCTAGAGAATACAACAAGCACCAACTTATTCCAGCATAAGAAAGAACTTGATGCAGATTATCAGAACAGGTTAATCCAAAGCTATTACTATAACTATTGCGCTCCTATCGTTGACATCTACACAAACCATTTATTCAAACAACCCATCATCGAAACCTTTGGTAATATTGAAGGTACGCTTGAGCTAAGAAACAACAACATTGATCGTATGGATAATAGTATCCAAGAGTTTAGAATTAACGCTTGCTCTTTAGCTCAGATATACGGACATTGTTTTGCTCTTGTTGATATGCCGCCTGCCGGAGGGGAAGTAAACCTCGAACAACGTATGGTGAACGATCAGTTTCCTTATGTTACTTTATACCATCCACAAAGCGTTCTTAATTGGAGTCTTGATCGGTTCGGTCGGTTGAACTGGATTATCTTATCTGAAACAGTTGATGGCAACCAAGACTTTGCAAGTGCTAATAAAAATCAAGGATGTACGACAAGTTATCGAGTATGGACAAAGACCGATTGGTATTTATACGATTCAGATTTTGCGTTAATTGAGACAGGTGGGCATGCTTTAGGTATCGTTCCGATTGTTACTGTATATAATAAGCCAAGTAAGAAGGTGCGCAATATGCTCGGTATTAGCGAGATAGCTGATATCGCCTTTATTGCTAGAGACATTTATAATTCCTTGAGTGAGCTTAAACAGATATTAAGGGATCAGACATTCGCATTCTTAGCGTTACAGGGCGATTCAACAGAGTACGATGAGTTAAGTCTAGGTATAGGGAAAGGCTTGTTGTATCCTAGAGAAACGAATGCACCTCAATACATATCTCCACCTGCTGAGAATGCAGAGGTTTATTTTAAGCATATCGACAGACAGATTGAGAAGATGTTCCAGCTAGCTAAACTCGAAGCCGGGTCAGTAGCCCCTGAAGGTGAGAGTGCCGGATCACAAAGCGGCGTTAGTAAGAAATGGGATTTCAACCAAACTAACTCAGCGTTATCTCAGAAAGCGTCACATATGCAAGATGCTGAGAATAAGATATGGAATCTGTTCGCTAAATGGGAAGGAGAGAAAGAGTTTGATGGTTCTATCTCTTACCCTAATGAGTTTAGTATGCAAAGCCTGATGGATGATTTGGTTGAGGCCCAGGAGTTAATGAAAGTCAACGTTGGTAAGAAAGCTAATCAAGAAGTTAAGAAGGCTATTGTAAAAAAGAAATTCCCACGAATCTCAGACGAAGATATGGAAGAGATGCAGGCAGAGATTGAGAATGAAGCACCTGAGAATGGGGTTCGTTTGAAAGATAGATTACCAGGATTATTTGGAAAAAAACAGACCGATAACCAAGTCGGGAACTAAAAAATGGGAGAGTGATATGAAAGAAGGATTTATTTTAGCAGGTCTAGGGGTTGTATCTTGTATGGGAATGTTAGCTGTTCTTAATTCTAAGATTGGTAATAAGGGAGAGGCAGGCGGAGAAGCTGGAGCAGGAGAAGCGAGCGCACCAGCTGGAGGCGGAGAGCCTAAGACATTCACTCAGGATCAGGTTAATCATTTATTAGCCGAACATAAGAGAGGTTTGCAGACCGATGTTGAGATGTCTGGAACAACGATTAATGAATTACAGGTTAAGTTAAAATCGTTTGAAGATGCTGCGGCGGTCAAGATACAGAATGATTTAGAAGCTAACAAAGAATACGATAAATTGAAAGAAGGATGGGTTGGTAAAGAGGGTGAGTACAAGACATTGTTGAGTTCAAAGGATGCTACGATACAGAACATGGTCATTGAGAATTCTTTAACTCATGCAGTTATAAAACAGAACGCCCATTCTGATGTAGTACAACTTGTTAAAGCCCTGGCAGAAGTCAACGATAAAGGTGAAGTTCGCATCAAAGGAAAAAACGCCAATGGCATCGAGGAATTACTTTCCGTTGAGGAAGGGTTAAAAGCGTATTTGAAAGATAAGCCGTATCTTGTCAAAGCTAATGGACAAGGCGGCGGGGGAACACCACCCCCAGCCGGTGTAGGTGGTGGTAACGTTGTTAATGGCGATCCGTTGCAAGATGCAAAGGAATTACAACTCGCGATGAATAGCGGTGATAGAAAAAAAGTCACAGAGATCAAAGCGAGAATCGCTGCGAAACGTGCGACTGTCAACCAAAATCAAATGATAGTTTAACAAGGAGTATTATATGTTTTTTGAAAGATTATCTATTAAGTTATTTAGTAATAAGGGTATGGCTAACGAAACGACTACAACGACTGTTACAGAAACAATACCAACAATCGTTGAAGCTGCATTGTTAGAGTTGGACGATGGTAGTATCATTAAACCGCTTGTTAAAAACATTCCTTTCGGCGGAGCAGGTATTGTACATCAAACACCATTTATCTCAAGATTAACGGCAGAAACGGATGATAACCTTACGAACCAAGCGTTAGATTCTAGCGGTTCTGATGAAACATCGCCATCAGAAGCAACTGTTGGTGCGCATGGTGCAACTGTTCTTTTGAAAGATTTAGCTCGTATGGGATCAATTACTGATCTCGCTGTTGCGGCTGGTCAGTTGTTAGGTCAAAGTATGGTTGTTAGGCAAGAACAAGATTTGGCTGCTTTGTTTGCTAGCTTCACGCCGAATCAAGGTGATGGAAACGAAGATATCGTTGTAGCTGACCTTTATGCTGCATACCAATCTTTAAGAGAAGGTAACGCGCCATTACCATACAACTTGGTTATCACTCCGGGACAGTTCTGGGGTACAGTTGGTGTTATTACGCTAATGGAAACAGTATCAGGAAAGATTCAATCTCAAGCATTAGGTTCAGTTCAGGAAGATGTTGCTCGTAACGGATTTACAGGAAAGATTCTTGGATTCGATGTTTTCACTTCAACAAACATCACGACAACTTCAAACAACGCTTCTGGTGCTGCATTCTCACGCGCTGCTATTAAGTACGTTGAGAAGCAAGGATTGAAGATTGAAACTGACAGAGTTATTGTCGGTGAAGTTGGGGATCAAGTAACCATTACTGGTTTCTGGGGCGAAGCTATTCTCAGAAACCAACATGGTGTTGAAATGCAGTTTAATGAAATAACATAATAGAATAACCATATCGGGGGGATTAAGTTCCCCCCGGTAGTAACCTCTAGGGGGGAATGTCATGTCAGAAGATTACCAAGATGAAATGAGTAAGTTGGATAGCATGGGAGCAGGACGCGGTGGTATTACATTGCCGTATAGTGAATCTACCGACCACAAACACGTTATGTTGTACACCCATTTGAATAAACGAGTCGGGTCGATGACAGTTGACAACGCAAAGCAAACGATGATGAGATGGAATCGTAAAGGTATTGCGTTATTTACATCACCAAGAACAGAAGCACAAATTGCCGAATATAAAGAAACGCCTTTGTATAAGAGATTACATCAGGAGTGGAAAGATCAAAGGGAACGTCGACATAAGCAATCTAAAACGTTTAAGCCCGAGGATATGTCAAAACTGATCGCAACTGAGACAGCCAAAGCCGTAGCGACCGAGATGACAAAAGCTATTAAACCAAAGAAGGGTAAAAAGAATGAAACTGCTTGACCAATGGCTTGAATCACAAAAAGGGGTAGCGTTGTTCGGTAAAGTTAATTGTCCGCGCAACTTTGTCTTAAAGCCTGGGTGTCATCAGTATAAGATGATTGAGAACCCACGATTGAGGGGGATGACCCAGTACGACGAACATCGGTTGAATGAAACATATAAGATGAAGATTAAGCGTTGGATATACGCCCGGAATCATAAGGGCGAAAAGATACTTAACCCAAATAGTTTTTATATGCCTGATGTATCAAAGGCATATGTTGTTGAGCATATTTATGATCCTTTGAACCCTGTATGTAAAATGAAATGTAGAGGAAAATGTTTGCGAGGTGTTGGGGGTAACACGAATCTCTTAACTATTAAGAGGTTAAAATCATCTCCTAACCCAGAAACGTTTGTGGGGGAATAATGGATAATGTCGTTAGGGTGGGGCGTATAACACAGTTGACCAAGAACGATATAACAGCGGCTGTCGTTTCCTCTACCCTTCCGAACATAGTTACAAGGAACGTCATAGATAATAAAACAGTTAAAGCCGATATATTAAGTAAGGTAGTTAATTCCAGAGCGAGTACGGGAGGCGGAACATTGGACACATCAAGATTTAAGTTTTTCCAGATACCAACCCCATCCCCAGATGGCGCTCAGTTAATATTTACCTTATCAGAAGGATATGTGGCAGGAACTTTAACTGTGTATAGAGATCAGTTAGCGTTACAAGGGACAGTAGACTTTGCGGAAACGACACCGGGTTCTGGTGTCTTAACTCTTACATCAGCCCCTGATTCAGACGAGGTGATATGGTGCAATTACATAAGCGTTTCCTGATACTCTTATTAATTCCTTTTTTAATGGGTGCTGATCCTAAAGCTAAAAGGGTTCGTATCACAGATGCCGGAACTTATTATACCGGGATTGAAGTAGAAACTGCATTACAAGAGATAGGCGCGGGAACTTCCCTTATACCCATCTGGAACAATATTCAATCCCCCACTGGAAACCAAACACTCGATCATGGAAGTTATAACACATCATGGACATCTTTAAGTGAGATCATTTATAGTGGCTTTGACAATGCTTTGTACGATGGCGTTGAAAAGTGGGCTATGGATTCTACTGACACAGCATGCTTCCTTGTTGAGCAAAATGGTGTTACTGACGATACTTTTTCTATTGATTGTGCTAACGGCAAAGTCGGAATAGGTACGTCAACCCCAATCAGCCCATTGCAAGTTGTTGGAATATTAACAACCCCGGAGATAAACACCACGAGTGGAGTCCTTACTCTTGGTGGAACAGGTGGGGCTAATAATGAGAACTTGACTTTTGATTTTGAGACGACGGCTAATCGGGTTGACGTTGGAAGCAGTACAGGTGTCACAACAACTATGTGGTCTGGTGATCTAGTATTACAGGAAGAAGGAGATGCAAGAGTTCCAGGTATATCTGATACCGACCCTCGTTTTAGGATTTATAGTGCTGATGCAACACAGGCTAATGATTATATAGAGATGTACCATGACCAGACGAATGCGAATATAGATAACGGAAGTGGACAAATGATATTAAATTCAGCTTCCGATATTGGGTTTGAAGCAGCTAGCGGTTTTTTCTCATTTAGAGATGGGTCAACAACCGTCATGCGTTATTGGGGAGATACTGCTACTGACCAAATGCAAATAACATTGCCAGACGCAAGTGGTAACCAATTAATAATAACTAATGATGACAATAGGACTGACGACCACGACCACGCAGTACAAACAAACCCAACATTATACATTCATTCAGATGAAAGCCCTGACACAGCACCGAATGATTACTTGGCTTTGTATCATGACCAGACAGATGCTAACATTGACATTGGTGCTGGTGATTTAAACCTTAACTTCGCTGGCAACTCCGCAATTAACTTTAATGAAGATGACGTTGGTGGAGTAAGGATTGTAGTACCGTATGCTTTTATTCCGTGGACAACAAGAAGGACGGGTGGAACAAGTTATGCTGTTGACGATGTTTTAACTATATCTACTGGCGACGGAAATGCTACTGTTAAAGTAACTTCAATTGACAACGAGGGCGGGAGTGCTGGAATTGTTTATAACGTAGAAGTTGTTGCTGAAGGTACAGGATATTCTATCAGTATGGTAAACGCTACAACTGGGGGTTCGGGAACAGGATGCACCTTGCAGATTAAAAGCGTCAATCTTGATAGCCAAATACAACCTAATAGTGCAGAAGAAACGGGTTTTGATGGATTTTTAAAGATAGGAAAAGGGATACAAATTGGAACAGATTATCAGCCGTTTATAACTCCTGCCACGGGGTATATGTCGGGATTTGCCAATGGATTATTCGGGATAGGAATGAACAGGTATTTTGATACCACTTCTGGTGCCGGAATATCTGTCTATGCACATCATAATCCTAAAGCACTTGCATTATATTCTGGTACTGGCATGGGTGGATATAATCTTATTGATGGAATAAATTACGATACTGGTTCAGCAATTAAAGGATTATCATTTGGAAATTATCAGTATTTTAGTCCAACAGCAGGTTCAGTGAATTTAGATTTATTTGGTATGGATATTTTTGGAGTAAATAGTAGTAATAAGATTATCGCTAAAGATGTATACGCAGCAAGACTTCAAGGACAGATTGGTGGAGAATTAACCGCCACAAATAGATATGGTCTTTATATTTTAGGTAGTGGCGGTACTATTACATCGCTTACTAATGATTATCAACTTTACATAGAAGCACCGACAGCAGGAACCAATAGATACCAAACGGTTATGTTGGGGAACGGAAATTACACAGGTATTTGGTTTGACGGTACAGCAGGGGAAAGACTTTATAGCGACGATACGAACTTAGTTTCTGAACATCCATTTAAGGTTATTCCACCAGCTTCTCAAGTAATATCTGGCGGTAATACAATAGCTTCTGACGCTTGCGGTGGAATTAAACAAATAGCATCTACAGGAGCAGTAACAACTAGCACAACAAACACTTTCACAGCACCATCAGCAATAAACAACGGATGTTGTATGACAGTAATAAATACAGGAACACAAAACATAACATTAGACAATAATGCTAGTTTCTATTCAGCAGGTGCAGCAGATGTTGTAATGACACAAGACGATGCACTGTCAGTATGTTCAACAGGTTCAGCTTGGTATCAAACATCGGCTTTACTCGTAAACTAAGGAGAACAAATGAAAACATTATCATTAATATTAGCTTTACTATTACTAGCAGTACCTGTATTCTCTGCAACAGACGATATAGTACAAGAAGAAATCAGACCTGATGTTGTTAAGTACGCTCTTGACACAGTTAGGTTCTTAGTATTCACACAGACTTGTGAAGTAACTTATCGCAAACTAGATGCAAACGGTAACTCTGTTGGCGAAGAAATTACTATACTATTCCAGAATGTAGCAGACGACCCGGAAACAGAAGAAGATGAAACTAGCAACGATTTTAACCAGTTAGTTAAATTAATTAATTCCGAAAATAATATAAAAAACAGCATTACAACAGCAGTTAAAATAAAATTAGAAATTGAATAAGGAGAATATAATGTCTAAAAAAGGTTCATGTGGAAGAACACCAAGGGTAGGAAGTAAAGGCGACCCAAAGCCAAGGCGTAGGCGTAGATAACCAACTAAGGAGATTCAACATGCGAGAGTTCATCGGAAAACAAATCAAGGAAGTAGGTCTAGGTATCGCAGCGTTTTGTTTAATGTCTTGGATGGTTGTTACAATAACAACTAATATGGTTGCATCCATCGACACTCTTTCTCTAAAGATGATAGCTTTTACTCATAAGGTTCAGTATGAGCATCAAATACAGATAGAAGCACAGAAAGAATTAATGACGCAACATAGGGCAATAACAGCAGCATTGGGGAGAATAAACGGATATACACATTAAGGGGAGAGATCATGAAGAAATGGATATTATTGTTTTTATTAATTCCAAGCCTTGTTTGCGCCGGAACAATTACGATCAGCAATACAGGAGGTGGCGCGGGGGATGTGACTAGCGTTGGCGATTGTGTCTCTGGGGCTTGTCTTGACGGGTCTAGTGATGGGGGAACGTATCTTAGGCTTTATGATGGGGATAGCCATTACAACGCGTTGGTTTCTCCTAATATAAGCGGGAATGTTACGATCACCCTACCCAATTCAACGGGTACAGTATTATTAACAACAGGTAACGCGGCAACGGCAACAGCGTTAGCTGCTAACGGCGGGAATTGTTCTGCGGGTTCTTATCCTTTAGGGGTAGATGCCTCTGGCGCAGTTGAATCATGTACCGACGCAACGACCGAGATAGGTAGCGCGATTGCAACACACATGGCAATAGTTACAGATACAAGTACAATCGGACATCTTAACGATACCGATTGGGACACATTTAATGGTAAGCAAGCAGCGTTAGGATTCACCCCGGTTAATTCGGCTGATTGGACAACCAATAATAGTTACCCGGCAGCATGTACGGCAGGGTATTATGCTCATACAATAGGCGATACTTTAAGTTGTACCGACGCGACAACTGAAATCAATTCAGTAGTAAACGGGCTAGGTGGAACTGGGCTTACTTGTTCAGGGCAGAATTGTGATGTTGATCTGGGAACTTCTATTGCTACAACAGAACTTGTTTCTCCTACTGGGGCTGATACGAACGTCGTAACAGGAACAAAAGGATCGACAGATGATTGTGCTAAGTGGAACGCTGATGGAGATTTGGTCAGCGCAGGCGCAGCTTGTGGATCAGGCGGAAGTGGAGATTTATGGAGTGATGCAGTTGATGCTGATATTCTTCCTACAGGTGCAGATAACACTTATGATTTAGGTAGTTCTGCTGCTTCTTTTGCAGATATACATTGGGATGGAACGGCTACTGGTAATGTTACTGGTAATATCACAGGAAATGTTTCTGGTAGTTCAGGAACAGTTACAACAATCACTGGTCTTGCACCTGACACACAGAACACATACGCAAGAACACAATATCTAATACCTGTTGCGTCAAGTACAACTGCTTTCGGTGAGATAGACATAGGAACAGCAACTCATGTGCTTACATCTAATGGTGCAGGTTCAGCTCCTACATTTCAAGCTTCTAGTGGAGCAACAGCATACGATGATATTGGTGACCCTGACGCTAACAGTACAATAGTCTTTGGAGATTATACAAACACTTGGACTACTAACGAGGCTAGTAGCGACTTCTTTATTATACAGAATTCAGGCACATTCGGAGATGTAAGTGTTGTTAAGATAGAAGCAACGGGTAACGCTACTGACGGAACAATGTTAGAGATAGTTAACACCGACGCAGATGTTGATTCAATTATAGCCCCGAACTTTACAGTAACACAGCCCGGAGTGGTTACAGCTCTTGAGTATCACGGAGATGGTTCTAACCTAACAGGTTTAAGTAGTTCAGCAGGGTTTTTCTTTCACTTGTTGCCGCAACAAGGCAAACTTCCGTCTACGGATATGATGGCTATTGACGCTGGGAATAATCAATGGCGAGGGTTGTTTGATGATACCACCGACGAATGTGCGCGATGGCAGACTACACTTACTCCTTATAACGGCGGGACACTACAAGGGGAAATTCTTTATTCTTTAGAAACTACTTCATCAAGTGACGTAGTAGGTATTGAGATATATATTATGTGTGTCACTGGTGGGGATGCTGCTGATGTAGATACGGACAGTTTTGGTACAGTTAATGATTTGGCTTCTGGTAGCGTGAGTACAACCGCAGGGTATCTAGTAAAATTAAGTGATGCTTCGCTGAATGGGGATAGCTGCGCAGAGGATGATCTAATTATAGTTAAAGTTTGTAGAGACGCTGATGACGTCGACACAACAACCGATGACGTTGAATTTAGAGGGGGTGTGATTTATGAATAAATGGCTTGTATTATTATTAGTACCATTCTTATTTGCAGGAGATTATGTCTGTCATAAAGATGGCACTATAACATCAAAAGCACAATCGGTTGGTGCTAAGTATTCTACTAGAAAAGATTGTGTTCCCGTAACTAGAGAGGTCTTAAACTCTGTCACAAAATTCCATGAGGTTGCTGATGGTAAGGTTATTGAGATGAAGCAAGTTGATAAAGATGCTTTGATTCAAGCGGAAGTAACCGCAGTTGCTCAAGCTAAAATAGACGCTGTTGATAATTACGAGGTAAATGTTAAAGACTTAATCGAGGCGTTAGTGGTATTGGATATTGTTGATGCTACTGCACTAAAAACGGAACTCAATAAATGAAAAAACTCATAGCGTTAAGTTTGATATTATGTATTTGTTCCTTTGGTGGAGTTGACCTAGGGACGGATGACTACATAAACATGGGTGACGTAGAACTCGCCACAACTGCTATAAGTGTGGCTTTCAGATGGAATCCTAATGTTCATGCCTCTTGTTATCCTGTTGCTAAATATAATGCTACTTCTGGTCAAAGAGGATGGGCGATATTATTTAACGACCCGAATTGGTCTTTATTTATAGGAATAAATGGTGGAGATGGCTACCATTATGCTCATGTTATAGATTATACGGACGACTTTCCGACTGGAGAGTTGCACGATTTAATGTTTACAATGGATGGTGAAGATGTAGATGCTTTCCTTGACGGAGTATCACAAGCAATAAATTCACAAACAATCGCCAATGGCGACTCGATACCTGATGCAGCCACCGATTTAAGAATAACAGGAAAGCCTTTTGATTCTAGGTGCAATGGAAAGATATACGATGTTGCTGTCTGGGACACAAAACTAACACAGGCAGACGCTACTTTATATGCAGATTCTAAAGTCAAGCGTATTCCTTTGCAGATAAAACCCGCTAATTTAACAATGTATTTACCGCTAGACGATTTTGCAGATGGTTCTGTGATAACAGGAACATGGAGAGATTTAAGTTCTTCTGGTTTATCTGGTACAGGTACTGATGCCGATTCTTCTTCGTCGGCACTATCAGAAACACTATCAACGTATTAAGGGGAATATAACTATCCAATGAAGTTACTTGTTAAAATGAAGTTTGTTAGATCGTATAACGAATGGCATATGGAAAGTGTTTTAGGGCATCGGCTATGTGAACTTCCAAACTGCGATAAAATCAGTAAAGCGTTTGATGGTCTTGATACAACGAAAGAAGAAATGTTTACAATAGACATTCAGAAATACATCAAGGGCAAAGATGAAAAAAATAAAGAAGGAAAGATTTGTTGAAGGTGCGGTTAAGATATTTAATGCCGCGTTGTTAAGAGAATTGCCTGATGAAGCGACACACGGGGATTTCATGGGTAAGACATACCATATATTATTAAGACAGTTATGGCAAATAAAAGGGGATAATGATGAAACAACAATTTCTGAAAGGTAAGACCGGAACAATAAAATTATCTATTTACTCGGCTAACCGACCATTAGTTCCAGATGACTCAGTTTTGGTTACCTTGTATAACCCAAGCGGATCGGTCTTACAAGCCCAGGCAAGCGCTAGCCGTGACGCTGATACTGGAGAGATGTCTTATTCCCTAACAACTGTGCATACAGACGCTCATGATCTAAATTATAAAGCGTCGTGGGAGTATGTATCTGGTGGAGTAACATATTATCAGGATCAGTTATTTGATGTTGTAAAGAGTATTCTTGCTATCTCTGTTGTTGACGATGATCTTTATGATGAGCTAGATAGCTTAGAGAAGGTAGCCAAACAAGATACAAGCACAGCGACAGCTGGGGCTGCGGGAACAATTACTGATACAATAGAACGTAAGGAAGATGATAATTTTTGGAAGGGTGGATATATTGAAATCCTTCATGGTACAGGGGCAGGTCAGGTTAGAGATATTACAGCGTCCGTACAATCGACAGGCGTTCTATCAGTAAACCCCAATTTCTCGACAACCCCTGATACTACCAGCATATATCGAGTCATTAAATCTTTTACTGATAAGATACGCCAAAGTTTTGAAAAGCTCGAGACTATGTTCTACAATAAAGGTAGAAGGCATTCGTTAATCCTTGAGAGTACACAGATTAAGATTCCGCTCCTTTACTTAACGATACATTTTATCGCTTTGGATTTAAGGAAAGAGTTAGATGATAAATGGGATTTGTTAGCTAGAGATTATTGGACGAGGTTCACAGAATCTTTTAATACAATGAAGTTAGATTACGATACAGATGAGAGTGGAAACATAAGCGGTGATGAGGCTCAATCAAGCATCTCAGAATTAAGGATTAGTAGATCATGAAAGTATCAGTAAACATTTTAACTTGGAATTGCTTAAACACTTTACGCGAGTGTCTAGCAATGCTTCATAACGAGTTAAAACTTTTAGAGTATGAGGTTATAGTTATTGACCAGAACTCTATTGACGATACTCAAGTGTTTATGGAAGGACACCAGAACATATGGACGAACATAACTTATATTAGAAACGAAGATAATTTGGGTATCTCTATGGGTAAGAACCAAGCGATTGATATTTCAAAGGGCGAGTATATTTTTATGGTTGATGCCGATATCGTTCCTGTTAAGAATAGTGTTATAAGGATGATACAGTTCCTTGAGGATAACCGAGAGATTGACGCGGTAGGGATGCATCCGAATAAATGGATTCATGAAAAACAATCTGCTGAAGATTTTTGTCATGAGTTGGTTGATCCCCGGACAACGCGAAGGGCTTGTTTATATTATGGGCTGTTCAGAAAGATTATCTTTGATATAGGGTTGCGCATGGACGACTCAGGGGTATTCTTCGGAGAAGGGTACGGATGGGAAGATCATGATTTCTATGAGACAATGCACGCGATGGGAATAGATCAATACATGGTACATATCAATAGCGATAAAGGTAGGTATTACCATGAGATAAATTCTTCTATCCGGCAGATGGGACGGAACAAGTATCTTACGACATCGAAGGAAAGAGCTAAATACTTCCATAGTAAGTGGGGTGAATAATGCAACGTTTAGTTGAGGAACATTTAGATGAGATTGAGGCTATTGAGAAGAAGGCTTTCGATCAGATAGATAAGTTAATCTCGGCTATGTCTATTGATAAGATTATTGACGATACACAAGGTACGTTATCAGCGGTTGCTATTGAGGTCGAGAGTATATTAAAAGAGATTCAGCCGGAAGCGGCAACACATGGGGTAGAGTATGGAAAGAAGATTGCGGAGAAGATAGAATGATACGAGGTAACATTAAATCAAATATTAATTTCCCTAACGTAGATATATTAGCTAAAGAGTTAAAGGTTATAGCTGATAAGGTTTTTATTCCATTACTAACAGATAACATAGAAGCTAATAGGGATATTAATGGTAGACGACATCCGCGTCTTGAGGAGTCTACTATCCGTGCAAAGG